>Ga0335395_10000226_pt1 | contig 35439 bp, 49 predicted proteins | sample MAT02_FD_205744 | JGI IMG/M metagenome (GOLD analysis project Ga0335395, IMG submission 205744) | Freshwater microbial communities from Lake Fryxell liftoff mats and glacier meltwater in Antarctica - MAT-02 (spades assembly) (version 2) ... | reverse complement strand
TGCGAATTGCGTCACTGTTTTTTAGTTCAGCCAACTCTCGAACGTTGATTTAACCAACCTTCTTCTGCGATTCCCTCAAGCACCTAGCCATCAACAGCATTGCTTGATTCTCCTCAGTCTCGTCTTTAAGCTCGGATAGCGCCCGTTCGATCCTCAAGAGCGGGTGTTCTTCTCTTTCCCTTTTCTTATCGAAGGCGTTCTTTTGAGAGTTGACGATACGAATCACCTCCGCACACTCGCTGCGCGGGCGCAACTGGGCGATCACCTCCATGCACCGCCATAGCAAGTCACTCGACAAATCCTGCTTTCCCTGCCTCACCTTGCTCCAGGTCTGCCGCGCTATGCCGCTGAGTTGCGCTAATTCTGTGCCTTGGATGTCCGCCTGTTCTTCACAAAGCCATTTTAGTAAAGGAGATACAGGTTCAGCCATAGTAAAGATTTATTGAGTAATTGTCACTTTAGATGGACGAGAGCGATAATAGATTGTCACTAATTAGTGACTTGATTGACTTATGAGGTAATTACAAATTAACACATCTGACACGCAAGCAAAAAAAATAACCCGCAGCACAGTAAATACTTCGGGCTCAAACAAATTATTTCATTTCAATAATCTACTAGGAATCTACGATGACACATATTTTGGAAAACGGCAACACCAAAAAAGATATGAGTTTGCTGAAATTTTGGGAACAAGAGGTATTGCCCCGCCTCAACGCAGATTTGGTGTACGACCATCCATCACACAGCTTTCAACGAAGCACGCAGAAGTGGCGAGGAGGCAGCCCGTTCCGCAAAAGCAAATCGGGAACTTCGTTTGCAGTGTGGCCCGATACTCTCCGCTTTTACGATGCCGGGTGTGAATTTGCGGGCGACCCCATTGCCTACATCCACAGCATCAAGGTAGGTCGCTGGGAACATCCCAAGGGCATTGATTGGGTAGAAGCGCTGCGGGAAATAGCTTTGAGAGTCGGTGTAGCTCTCCCAGAAAGAGAACTCAATTCGCGGGAAATCGAAGTAGCAGCGAAGTGGGAAGCGCGCCGGGGGATATTGGCAGCGGTGTACGCTCAATGTCGGGATTGGCTGTGGAGTGAAGAAGGAACGATCGCCCTCAACCACCTGATTGCCGAGAGGGGGATGAGTAGGGAAGCGATCGCCGAGTTGGGATTGGGCTACTACCACAGCAAAGATGCGGTTGCAGCAACACTCAAAGAACACAAGCACAACTTAGAGATAGCTGAAGAAGTTGGGGTACTGACCCGCAAGTGGGAGGGATACGTTACTTTCCCGTGGCATACGGCTTTTGGGCAACCGCTGACTGTTTACGGTCACTGTCCCACAAAACCTTTACCGCTCAAGAAAAACCATCCGGGGTGGAAAGGCGAAAGGGATGCAGCTTACCGGGCTTGGGGGAAACTCTCGGAAGCTCAGAAACTAGAGGAACCTTGGACAGAGCCGACCATCCCCAAGAAATATGCTTGCTGGAATCCCAAAGACGGGGAGGGCGCGTGGTTGGCAACCAAGGAATCACCGCTTTACTTCGATCGGGCGATTGCAGCAAATCACAAAGAAGTAGTAGTAGTCGAAGGAGTCACGGATGCAGCGGTAGCTCAAGCGCTTGGAGATACCAGAGTTGTAGCTTGCGTGGCAGCTAGTTTATCGGGAGAACAGGTGCAATCGCTGCGGAGATCGGGAATCGAGAGAGCGATTATTTGCCTAGACCCAGATAGCGCTGGGGATAAGGGCATTGAAAGCTGCATCAAATCTTTGTTGCTAGCGGGCATTACACCATTAGTAGCTCCCCGATTGCCAGAGGGTGAAGATGGCGACGGCGACCCGGATAAGTTCATCATTCGATTTGGCATCGATGCTTGGCTAGAGCATACAAGTTTGGAGAAAGCGACTCACGGGTTGAGGTGGAAAGCTCAACAGATTGCTGCACGATCGGGAAACACCGATGCCCACCAACAAGCAGCTTTGGCGGAAGCTACCAAATGGGCTGCACAGTTTAAGGATTCTGTAGCGCTCAACATATTCTATTGGCCCACAATTGGCGAAGCCTTGGGAAGTTCACCGCCTTCTTGGTTGGTAGAGTTTGGCAAGGAATTTAGTAACTCGATCGCTCCCCAGAATGAAGGTAACTCCGAATCTTCGGAAATCCGGCGGTGTCCCGAACGCAAGCGGGATAAGTTTTATCAAAACCTCTGCGAAAAGTTTGGTTTGGACTTCAATCACTACACCAGGGGACGCACTTTCGACGATTTTGCAGCTAGGAAAGTGTTTGGCTCGGATTACAAAGCCATAAACAGCGCTATGTACCAATACACAGGTAGCGGATGGTGGCAACGACAAGACGAGAAGCGATGCGAACACATGATTGCCGTTTCTAGCGAAAAGGTGTTCAAGCTCAGGCAAATTAACAAGTGGGAATGGGAGGAAACATTTCCCTTTTCTAGTGAAAGCTGCGCTAACTCCGCTCTCAAATACGCCATGAAGCGACTTTACTTAGAACCTCCACCGAACAGGCACTTTAGAGCTTTCTCGAACTGCACCGTGGATATGAGAACCGGGGAAATGCTGCCCCACGATCGCAGTTACTATTTGACATCGGCGATCGATTCCGAGTACGTCCCCAACCGCCCTTGCCCCGAAGTTTTCCTTAACTTCATCATCTCCGCATTCGGAGAAGACCAACTGGATGCAGTGAGGGCGTACACTTCCATGCTGCTAGACCCCACCGCACCCTACGGCAAATTCGTACACATCATCGGGCCTTCGGGTTCTGGCAAGGGAACTTTACTCAGACTCTGGGGAGAAATCTTCGGTTTGGAGGATTCCCATTCTGGTGATTTCTCTGAACTGGCAAATCCCGAATCGCGACACCAACACCTGACGGGCAAATCGCTCTACACCATCCCCGACACCGGGGGCTACATCACCGGGATTCGCCCTTTCTACGAATTAGTGGATAACGGCAAACTTTCGGGTCGGAGCCTCTATTCATCCTGTGGGTACACCAAAGAATGGAACTGCCGCTTTGTCGCAGCATCGGTAGACCATCTCCAAATCGAGAACGCGGGTGATGGTTGGGATAGGCGGTGTCTGCCACTGTTGTCTAAAGGCAGACAAGGATTAGAAGACCCCTATTTGCGCCACAAACTCTCTGCTGCCAAGGCGGATATCGTATCCTGGGCGTTGGCAATGCCACGAGAAGAACGCGATGCCCTGCTGCTGCAACCTTCCAAGAACAGCCGCATCCGCCTTGCCAAACTTGATGCTGCTACCTACGGCGACCCGGTACGCAGCTTCGTCGATTTGTGTTTGCGACCTTCTGAATCAGCTTCATCAATCCAAAACCACGAACTCCACAGTTGGTTCATCGCTTACTGCAAAGCGCACGGCTACTCGGATAACCGGGGTATGAGCAAGTTTACCTCCCACCTCAAAACAGTAATCCCTCAAAACCACGTACCCCGACACCGCCAAGATGGTGAGTTAGTTTCTGCAACCTGGACTCACATGACTCTCTTACCCAGCGTCATGGTCGATGTTTCCGAAGCTGCGGAAACCTCCAACGGCTACCAAGGCACACCCAACAAACACTCCGAACCTGAGTGGCGGTGTGCCAAATTCCGTTGTGTTGAAGGTGGCTTGCTCACTTTTGAGGAATTCTGGAGTGATCAGGCTTCTTTGGGGGGTATTACCCCTGATTCTGCCCCGATCGCCTTTAACAGTTTGGGGGGTAACACCATTCATTCTGCCCTGATAGCTCAAAATACAACGGAAAATCAAGGGTTGAACGGCAATCAACCAAACGATCAGGGCATAACGGGGGGTCAGACCCTACAATCTGCCCTGATCACCTTAAAGACAACGGAAAAGCAAGGGTTTGAGGGTAGTGATCAGGGCGATCAGGGTGATCAGGGTACTACTATCCCAAAAAATGAAGGGGTGGGGGTGGTTCCTAGTCAACAAACTACCCCCCCCTATAAAACAGAGGAGTTGTTCGATCGCACCCTGATCACCCCGGTCGATTCGGTTGATATTGATGGAATCCATACAGAACAAGGAAATGAGGGAATAAGTAAAGCCGATCAGGGTACTTCGAGCAGCCCTGATCACCCTGATCACCCTGATCACCCTGATCACCCCGATAGATTGGAGCGAATTGGTGAGTGGGTAATTCAACTCTCGGAAGTAGCGCAGCAGCAAGGTATTCGTTACGAAGCGGTGAAGGAACTGGGAGTGCCGGAATCTTTGCGCCAACAAGTATTCAGTGCTTTGTCTCCCGAAGTGAAGGAGCGACTCACAGAGTTGAGGGGAGAATTTGAGAGGCGGATTCCTCAAGATGTGGCGAGGTGGCGAGGCATCATCGAAACTTGGTCGGCTGAGGTTGGGGAAGACACTCTTAACGCTCAGTGGCAGCAATTCGATCTGTGGAGTCAGTGTTTGTCGGGCATCGGGGATTGCGTGGAAAGAATCGTAGCATCGGGGTTATTCGACAACGCTGCATCCAAATATGCCCAAGCGATTGAGGGGACAGTGGAAGCACAACCTCTAGGAGTTGAGACAAACACCGAGTCACCCATTGCACCAAAACAACTCGATTTACTTCCAGACTTCATCAAACCAGAGCCTAGTGCTGACACTGACAATCGATTCTCACCAGATCACGAGAATTGGTTCTGACTTGGTTGAATTGTCCATCAGTTTTAGCAGGAATATGAGAATCAATAAAACTCATATTTAACTGCTATTGCCCAACCTGAAAAAATAGTAATAATGAGGAATTTAGATGAGTTTTACTTAATTCGATAATTCTAAATTGATGGTTCTCGTTGCTCAAAATTAATCATTGATTTCTGAGAATCAAAGATATGGCTTTTTTCAAAAAAGTAAGGTACTAATTTTGACCTGAATAGCTTGATGGCTAAGCTTTTCGGCATACTTCATTTATCTAAAAATCAAAGATATGGAGAAAGAAAAATGATGCAATCGCCCTGTATTTAGGAGTAAAAAATAGTGATTAAAATATTCAATAAACCCTTGCAAAACTCTGCATTAATGTTGTAAAATTAATACATACAACATTAAAATAATAGCTACTAATCTTAGTAAAAAAGATAGTAACTAAGGACGCAGATGAATTGTAGTTGAGGTTTAGATTACGCTGCAATGGGCTGACTAGCGGATGGAGAGTGCATCAAAGAAAGCCTAAGCACATCTTACATTTTGAAAGCTAGCAGCGTAACAAACGATTTACGGGCGTGTTGGACGGCAAAAGTCTATCCAACAGTCAAGCAAAATTCATTAGTCCTTTGTTTTTGTGATTGACACGCAATCTGTTCGTCAAAAATTCCAGAAAAAGAAGGCGAACGGTTGAGAAACTTATTGCATTAGGAGACAATAATGGCAAAATTATCGACAACATTTACCACGCTTGACTTACAAGGATTTGACATCGACAAGAATCAGACAGCAATCAACCGAGAGATGCTTGATGTCGCTTGTGCGGTGCTTCAAAAAAACAGACTAGGGATTGTGAGTCGATCGGTACAATCGGCGCTCAAGCATATCTACGGCATTGGCGGTAGCACTGATGTTATCTGCCAGTTACTCAAAGAGTGGCGATCGGAAAACCTAGCGTCGCTCAAACAGGGACGCAGTGAGAAAGATTTAGCTTCAGTAATTCTTGAGGCAAGTAACGACGGTTTGCTTGAAGAGTCAGATATACCTGAAGAATATTTGGCAGTGATGCGTCAAATGGCGATCGCAGGTTTTCAGTTCGCTTACCAAAAAGCTGATACCAGTGTTTCGGGCGATCGCATGAAATGCTTGAGCCAAGAAAATAATGCGATGCAGCAGCAACTCAAGGATTTTCCTCTGTTGCAGACAGAGTTGAGCTTTTACAAGTCTGAGTACGAGCGCCAACGCAACGAACTCAAGGAAGCTTATTTGAATCTGAATAAACAACAGTTAGCGGATTCTGATACTTTCAGGCAACAACTGGAAACCTTGGGTGCAGAACGTAATGATTTACAGACATCGCTATTGGTTGCCCAAGGAAGGTTAGCAGAACTGGCAGAGATGGAAGTGAAAGAGCGTGAACGGACTTTAGAGTTAGCTCGCATCAACGGTCAAGTTGAACAAAAGCAGTCCGAGATTAGCGAATTGCACGGTGAGATTAAATCACTGCAAACGGTGGTTGGAGCTAAAAGTGCGATCGAATCACAATTACTGACTTTGAAATCTCAACTCAAGGAAGCCAACGAAACAATAACTCGCTTGCAATCCCAACAAAAGTCTACATCCGCTCTTGAAGTTGATGTAGATGTTGAAGGTTTACAAGCAGCTAATGAGAGTTTGGCTGCTGAAGTCAGCAATTTGCAGGCTCAGTTGCAAGAGTTTCAGTCAACCTCTGCCAAGAAAAACAAAGCAGTAGCGAATAGCAAATAATTGTTCTGCTACTCAAAAGCAAAACGTAAATCTTGCTTCTGAGTAGCGGTTTTAGTTTTGGGTGTTCTATCGGTGTTCTATCGGTGTTCTATCGGTGTTCTATAGGTGTTCTATCGGTGTTCTATCGGTGTTCTATAGGTGTTCTGTCGGTGGATGAAAAATGAACAGCATCAAGAAAGAATTGGAGTTAATGTTAACTGCGCGATACCCGTTGCTATATGTGGTGAGTGCAGAAGAAGAAGTAGCGGAGGAAGCGCTACTAGAAGTGGCACAGGTTCGGAAGTCGCAGATTTATTTCTGGGATATTTCCCGTGGTTGGTCTGACAAAGAAGGTGCGGATAAAGGAAATCCGATGGCAGCCTTGGCTCGTGTTGGCAAAGCGTCTGTGGATGTGGGGAGTATTTTTGTACTCAAAGATGTAGCAACTCTCATAGCGCCAGGAGCTAATGGGCAGATAGCAGCAGGACAGTTACCGATCGTCCGTGAGATTAAGAATTTGGCAAGGGAGATGGCGCGCGATCGCCGATGTTTGGTTTTGATGTCAGAACAGTTGCGGTTGCCGATCGAACTACGGGAAGAAACAACGGTCGTAGATTTCAGTTTGCCGAGCATCGATGAGATATCTGCTCAGGTAAATTTGCTTGTGGGCAACAAACTAAAACTGGCAGATTTAGACAAAGAACAATTACTGAAAGCCTGTCAGGGTTTGACTCGATGTCGCATAGCCAGGGTATTGGCAAAGTGTCTAGCGCGTAATGGGAAAGTTGATGAAAGTGCGATCGCTCTCATCATCGAGGAGAAGCGCCAGACTATCCGCGAGACAGGGATTCTTGAATTTATTCCCGTGCAAGTAGGTCTGGAATCTGTGGGTGGTTTGGAGAATCTGAAGAAATGGGTGAGAGTGCGATCGAACTCATTTACCGACGCTGCCCGTGAGTACGGATTGCCCGCTCCCAAAGGTTTGCTGTTGGCTGGGATTCAAGGTACTGGGAAATCTCTATCAGCCAAGACTATCGCTGCTGAATGGCGGTTGCCGTTGCTCAGATTGGATGTAGGAAAGTTATTTGGCGGTATTGTTGGCGAGTCAGAGTCGCGGATTCGACAGGTTATTGGATTGGCAGAAGCGATCGCGCCGTGCGTTTTGTGGATTGATGAAGCAGACAAAGCATTTGGTAATATCACCAGTGACAGTGATGGCGACTCTGGCACATCTCGGCGGGTATTCGGTAGTTTGATTACTTGGATGCAGGAAAAGACAGTACCAGTGTTTGTAGTGATGACTGCGAACAACGTTGAGATTTTGCCAGCAGAACTGTTACGCAAAGGAAGGTTGGATCAACTTTTCTTTGTTCATTTGCCAACGCAGTCAGAGCGGGAACAAATTTTCATAGTTCACTTGACACGACTAAGACCCGATCGCTTCTGCTCTTCCAGAAAAGATTTTGACATTGAATTACTGGCTCAAAAAAGTAAGGATTTTTCTGGGGCTGAGATTGAGCAAGTAATTTACGAAGCGATGCAGTTCGCTTTCAGTTGTGGCGAAGAATTCGTTAACGACGATATTCTGGACGCGATCGCCTGTTGCATTCCTCTAGCCAAAATTGCTCAGCCACAAATTGATGCGTTGAAAAGTTGGGCTGTGCGATCGGGTGCTAAATCTGCCAATCTTGAAGAAGTTTTACTGGCTAAATCTGATACTTCGTTTTTGTTACAGGTAGACTCTAACTGATTTTAATGCTTCGCTTAACATTTTGAAATTTACCCAAAGTAATACTGGTAAATTTCAAATGTTTGTTGATACTGATTGCTTCGTTCCTCGCAACGGTTCCCGGCACAATTAGTCAAGGATTAAAGAATGGAAAGAGTAATTGATTTGACAAAGCCTCCGATGATAGGAAAGAAATATTTGGTCAGATGTGTAAAAACTATTGGCTTTCAGTACGAGAAAACTCACACCCTTCCTGTTATTGGGGAGTTTCATAGTGACCAAGAAATCATTGGATTTGCTGACATTCATATTCACATAGATTGGCGATTTGTTAGTCGTCCTGATTGGGCTGATTTTTCCAAGAAAGGGCAGGGTGCAGATTCAGTTTACTCATCAGTTATTTCCCAACAATATGTTGTAGGTGAAGTCGAAAAAGTGTTGTTATGTAACCGGGATTTCCCACCATTTCCTGTGCAAACTCCAGACCATCATATTGCATGGTTCCCTCACCTTGAGAAATACTATTGCACATCATCATCTAAACCCTTTTATGCTGATTCTCAAGAACGTTGTCCACATCGGGGAATCAATTTGAGTTCGATCGCTTGCAATAAACATGGAATCAAAGTTTGTCCGGCTCATGGACTGCAATGGGATTCTAAAGGTAATTTGGTTCCACAAATCTTTTGTGAAACTAATGCTTCGCTTTAAGTTGTGTTGTTATTTAGCTAGGAATTAAGGAGATTAATCAATGAAAATTGAACACATGAAAGCTATAATCGCTGGCGCAGAAGCGAGTTTGAGAACAGTTGCAGATGATGAAAACTTCCAGACAATTTCAAGTAAGATTGATGTTGATTTACAAACTATAATCCAAGGATTGTATGATTTGTATGAGGCGATGGCTACGCCCCGGCTAACGCCTACGATGGTCAAACCTATTCCGAAGTTGAGAAAAAGGTTGACAATATTTTCGATTTACTAGGAACTAAATAATCGCGTTTTGGTGGGTCGCTCCCACCATTCTATGGACTCTCAACCTGGTAACTTTATTCATCCTTTGTCTGTACTTGAAACAATTTCTACAGAACAAGGTGACAAACAAGTCATGAATACTTGGGCATTTGCATCAATGATTTGGTCAACGGCTGTCACAGGCAATGAAAATGCTCTGAAAATAGCTGAAGAATTGTTTGCGAATAAACAGAAACTGGCACAATTTCTACGAGCTTCCAAAGCTGGAAATCAATCTATGACTTTAACAGCAGTCAATATTTTGGCTTTTGCTTTAGATGAAAAGCTTGATGAAACTTTTAACCCCAAACAACCCACATAACAACAATTGAGGTTTAGTTATGCAAAAATACGCAGTTTGTTTCATTTTTTATTCAGTCGGAAACGCCACAGAACATAGTCATATTGTTTGGTTAACAAATAATTCATTAGCCTGGGTAAGAGAGCTAGATGATGCAATGGTTTGGGACGATCGAGCTACAGCCGAAGTTCACATGGAACTTGCCAAAAGTTTGATACATGACAAAACACAAGTTTTTAATGTTGTCGCAATTAACTGGCATGAATGTGACGAATAAGTGAGAAAATGAATGTGTTGTTTCGTTAGCTGCAAACTGAACAACACATTAATTACTTTCTCGATAACTATTGTGGAGATTGACTCATGATACATAATTTTCAAAAAGCAGTTAATCATCGTCGCAATAGAACCTTATTACTGACTGACTCAAAAAGAAATGCAAACTTATTAGAGTATAGATATGAAGATACAGGAGAAACTATTGTAGTACCTAACATTTGGTATAACCAAACAAATGATATGCAATCAAGTTTTCTTTTATTTCAAGCTGAACAGGCTATAGAAAAAGCTGATGTTTGGTCTAAAACTCCACCTGCAAACACATCCTCTACAACCATTACTGAAACAATTGCTGGTTATATAAAACAAGCAAATGTGCATCAGCAAAATGCACGGTTTCTTCAAATGGGTTGTTCTTTAAGTATTTACAGATGTTAATTCAATGTTTCACTTTGAATTTTGATGTTTTTTCAAATAAATCATGGGCAAGTATAAGACAAAGACCTTCTTAGTGCATCGACTAATTGCTTCTGAGAAATTAGGTCGTCCATTGCGATCGGGCGAAGTAGTACATCATATTTCAGGGGATTCTCAAGATAATCATCCAGACAATCTTGAAATTTGTTCATCCAGATATGTTCATGCTCTGCATCATCGTAAACGTGAGAAAAAGTTAGAGCCACTAATTGAAATTGATGGTTTGTGGTTCTAACTTTTCTGACTTTTTTCTAAAGCAATGTTTCGCTTTGAACTTTGACCTTTCAGGTTTTATCACAATGTTACTTCGGTCAACAAATTCCAGTTTTGCTCAGGGCAAATTGCTTAGAACACTAAAGAAACTACGAAAACTCATAGACAAATATTATTTTTGTCTTAGTGCGATCGAACTTTGGGCTCAAAATCATTTCATTCAAAAACTTCAAACAGTCAAAACTGTTGAAGAAATCAAAGTGTTCTTTGCTCCAATTTATGAGGCAATCAATGGAAGAGAATTACCAGGAAATATGTCTTTCTCAAAAGCTTTCAAACTGGATGCAATTAGCTATCAATCCAATTCTGGCAAGTTAGAACTTGAACTAATGTCTGAGGCAGAACTAAGCAATCTGCAAAAACTCACAGACAAATATTACGACTGTTGCGCTGAGATTGATTTTTGGTCAGAAACTAATCTTTATCCTCAACTTGAAGCTGCCAATACTGTACAAGAGGTAATTGAAATTTTCGTGCCAATTCAGGTCGCTGGAAGAGGGATTGACGAACGAGGTGAACGAGTTGTGATGCGATCGCTACCTGTAAATTTAGAAGTGAAAAAGATGCTTAAAATTGACACAATTCAAAGAGGTTTTGATTGATGTAATGCTTCGCTTTGAATGTTGATGTTTCTTTTAACCAAAACAAATCTATGATCATCAAAACAATTGCAATCTCCTACGAAAGGAAATTTAACCTCGAAGATTTTAACAGCATTACTATAGGGTGCACCCTATGGGCTCAAATTGACCCATCTGAGAATGAGGATGCTTGCTTGTCGATTATTCAAGATAAATGTCGGGAAGCAGTGCGATCGGAATATCGAAAAGTCAAGGCTGGCTCAGAACCAGCGGAAATCTTTTCAGTCAATGATTCTGATGATGCAAATTTAGCTCAAGCAGAAATGATTGCTAATGGTGATGTCTCAATGAAATTTAAAGAACCTTAATTCTGCAAAATAGCGTATTGGCGGGTCGCTCCCGCTCGTTTAAATCGTCGATGATAATCAAAGTTTCCTCACTAGGTGAAGCAATTATCCATAAAAGATGTTTACTTGGATTGACCCAAACATCTTTGGCAAAGAAACTGGGAATAGATAACACATATATCTCAAAAATTGAGAATAATCATTCTATCCCTAACCGTGAATTGCTACGAAAATTGGAAAACATTCTGTCTTTTGAATCCGGGGAACTGTTACCTCTAGCTGGGTTGCATTCGCAAGAACTTGAGAAATTGTTCGATGAAGTATTGGCGTTGATTGGTGAGAAAAAACTCATTGAAAAACTTGAAAATATCAAATACAATGTTTCACTTTTGGGTGATGTAAAAGATGTAAAATAGCGTATTGGCGGGTCGCTCCCGCCTATTCCATGAGAAAAGCTAACGATTTTTACCTTACTGAAGCAGCGGTAACTAAGCAATTACTTAAGCGAGTTGCGATCGCCGGTACAATCATTGAACCTTGTGCAGGTGATGGTGCAATGGCAACTGTGCTTGATCAACATCATGGAATTGATGTTGTTTACACCAATGATATTGACATGACACGAGATTGTCATTGTCATGCTGATGTGACAAAACCCCTGGTTTGGGAAGGATGGAAAGCTAATCAAGCTGACTGGGTTGTTACTAATCCACCATACGGGCAAAATACCGAAATCCTTCCTTTGGCTTATGAACACGCCAAAATTGGTGTAGCTTTTCTGTTAAGGCTTAGTTACTTAGAACCCACACAAAGGAGAGGAGAATGGTTACAATCTCATTCGTCAAAACTCACGAATTTAATCATTCTTGGTCAACCCCGACCAAGTTTTACTGGCAATAACAAAACAGATTCATGCACCGTTGCATGGATGGTGTGGCGCAAAGATGCAAGGACTGACACAATAGTTGATTTTGTGACTGATTGGAAATAGCGTATTTGGCGGTTCGCTACCGCCAACAATCATGCAACAATGTAAGCTAACTTTCGGATGGCTAGTTCGTACTGGTCGCCGAAAACTAGATTTGAGTCAAAAAGAATTTTGTTCATTGATTGTTAAACGATTTAGTATTTCTCTGGACTGGAAGAAGTTAAGTAAAATTGAGAATAATCGAATTAATGGACAACTGGTTGAACTTGACAGTTTTGCGTACTGTATCGCAGAAGTTTTTGAACTCGTAGCGAAGCGGGGCGTAAGCCATCGCGCTTGGGTTCAGCAAATTAGAGAACAAACTGAGGTTAAATCTTTGGATTTGAGTTTAGCAGTTTTTCCAATTACTTTAAGCAAAATGACAATAATTGAGGTAAGTAAATGATTCGGTGCAAAATTTGTAATGGACAACTTTTATTACTTGGTCAGTTAGGATTGTTAAAACACTTTCAATGCAGAGACTGTGGAATGATGTTTAGTAAACGTCCTAACATTATTTCTGTCAAATATCAACAAAAGCAATGCTTTAAATCGAGGCGAACGCTTGTGAATAATGATTATGTTGAGTTATTTGGTGAAAAAATGTTGTTTTTTAACTTGGGTAAAGATGAATCAAATCCTGTAACTCCTAGAGCAGTTATTTCTAAAACGATAACTAAGCAATTGACAAAGCAGGGAACCTTTGAAAGAAATCTTTATGTTTGGGCAGTTTATTCTGATCATTCATTTGATTTTGATGCAGTAATTTGTAGTCCTCTCGGACACAAAACTTTAGTAGAAGTTGTTGATGACTTGAAAATGTTTAACAACATTCTAAGGTTTACATCTTCAGGTCAAGCAATCTTTAAACCTAGTTTGAAGCAACCCGTAGGAGTGATGAAATGTTGTGACTGTAAATTTGTTAACAAAAATCCGTTTTGTTGTGCAATAAATCCAACTGGAATTTACTTGGATTATTGCAACGATCGGGAAGTATAAATCTGGTGTAATGCTTCGCTTTAGGTATTAACAAATAGCGATTAACTGGGTCGCTCCCAGTCAAATCAATGTTCTACGTTCTCATCAATGACAAAGGTATCAGTGTTCACAGTTCTAATGAAATGTTGACTCTCAAAGAAATGCAAAATCTGGTAGGTATTGAAGGTGAATCAGCTTACATCGAAGTAGCTTCTTATCGTAGTTTTTCTGATAACTCGATTGTAATGCTCTGTGATGAAGAATATCTGATGAAAGCGTGTAACCCAACTTGTTACACTGCTGAAAGGAACACAATTCATGGGCAAGTGCTCATTTTGGGAACCGACACAGCTAATGAAGATTTCGGTCTACTTACAAAAGAACAAACCGAAATTATCAAACGAGAAACGAGACTGTATCGGAGAAAATAGGAGTCTAATGCTCAGTGCCATCGGGAGCTAAAAGGGGTGGCAATCAATTCTTAATTCATCACTAAAAAAATGAAAAGATACGCTTTATTGGTGGTAACAACACTCACATTAGTTGGTTGCCAAACCGCGAAAACTGACTATCAAGTTAACCAGCCTCAATCAAATCAAGATGAATATCAAGAAGAAGCTTATCCGATAGATCAGCAAGAAGAATCTTATCAACAGAAAAAAACTTCACGTTGATTTTACTAGCGTTTTGGCGGTTTGCTACCGTCATATTACCGTGAATAAACCAAAACTCAATCCCAATGACATGAGGACTTACCCAGTCCAAAAATCACCTTGTTTAACTTGTCCGTTTTCCGGACAAGAGCCGCTGATTTTATCAGATTTTGAAAGCTATATCGAGAATTTGATGGGCAACGGACAGCACATCTGTCATTCAACGGGTCGAAATATCTGCCGTGGTGGGCGTGATATTCAGTTGCAATGGTTATGTGCGATCGGAATGTTACAAGAGCCAACTGATACTGCTTTCGATCGAGCAATTGAAGATTCTTTATCTTAGCCAAATATCTCAACATCAATTTGATTGCAAATTGATGTTGAGATTTACTTATTCACTTATTCACTTATTCAGAAGGAAAATTGATGAGCGGTTTCGTAAAAGACCCGTGGGTAGAAATGCCAAGTTCCAAATTAGAGAGTAAAGTAATGCTTTGCTTTGAATGTTGTACTTTTTCACATTAACTCGATGTTAAAATCTCAAGAAATTAAACAAGCCTTGCAACATTTTAGCGGCACCGAGCACTATTATCGTAGTGGAATTGGCAATTTCAATTACACCGATGGCGTGAAATGGTTAGCTCAAAATGCCGAATGTTATTGGTTGCTTGATATAATCGCATCATATCAACCTGCATTTCGCAAATCCTTAAAAGACACTAGCTTTCAGCTTTGGATTTTGGTAACAACAGATGAACATAAGGTTATCAAACGACTTTCAAATCATAATGCAGTTGTTGAATGTTGGGCAGACACACCTACTTTAGATCAAGTTCCTCTCGCAAGGCAGAATATTCCATTTACTGATTTCCCGTTATCTGAAATCAAACTTTATTTGGAAAGTGATGTTTTGATGTTGCTTACAGTTAACGTTAATTCTCTTATAGCGATCGCCTCGATTTAAACGCACTTTAAATTGAGGCGATCGCTTGTCAAATGTTGTCATTAGTGAAACAGGAGTAAAAATGAGACAATTCACGTTAACTGTAAGCAATATGCCAGGGCGAGACAAAAAAGGTTGGGTTAAACAAGACGAAAAGTTTATGACAGCGGAATCTAGGGACGGTTATGGAACATCAAAGCAAACTCTTACCTTTTTACTGGAAAATGGGATCTATGAGGTACAAGACGCTAATTTTGGTAGTAGTCATGTTAGACGATATTGGCTAAAAGTTGAAGACGGGGAAGGAGTAGAGATTGATAGACCAAAACATTCTTTAGAATTATTGCTTCCTGGATTAGAAGGCTCAGTTAATCAAGTAAATTGGGCTTTGACTATCAGACGGATAGCTTTAATCAGAGTTAATAATTCTTTGTTAATTTCCAATAAAGAATTGCTTTCAATATGTTTGCGATCGACACCTTCAAATTGGTGTTTAGCAACATTTTGGATTGAGAATCGTAAATGGGCAGACTCGATCGTGCAAGAATGGTTAGAGAATGAGGTTAAAAAACATAGTTATCCTTATCCTAAAAAGAAATGGAAAGAAGATGCTCACGAAGGCAAGGGTGGCGAATGGTGTTACTACTGCAAAGGCTTGAAGTCTCAAGTTTTTGTTGGTGAAGGTAATGATTTAATGAATCCAGTATTTTGTTACAACCCAGATACTTTGAAATGGGAAGTTTGGCATTACGTCCCTTAATGCCTCAATTTAAAGCCATCGCGCCACCTCAGAGTCGGAGTGCGATGGTCTGCCGGATACTGAAACTGATTCCCGGCTATTTGCAACCAATGCAATATTACAAACTTGAAATCACCATCAACAAAGATGGAACTATCACCGAAAAAGTTCTCGCCTCTGGCATAGAATGTACTGCGGTGACTGAGGAATTAGAGAAAGCATTGGGTGAAGTTGTATCACAAAGACTTTTACCTGAAGCTCAAAACATTGAGGTTGAAAATGAAACCATTGCAATATCTGGCTTATGAAGGCGAACCATCACCGCCCAACAACTTGCCGTTAGTATTTGAATACTTTGGTCAAGTTTATCGCTGGTGCGACAACCCAGGAGTTTTTGTTGAAGAAGACGAATTCAAAGAAATTGTTGAATCGGAGTTAAATGGTGATCCGATAAAACAAATCTTTGACTGCATTGAAGCGTTCAGTTTATCAGAGGTAGATATGTCACATTTGACGCACATCAAAACTCAAATCAAGAATCCGATCGTTCTTGAATCCATTCTCAGTCAAATGATTACCGACGGTTTAGATGGCATTCTCACAGGAGCGCGACTCGATCGCAATGCTCAAATTCATGATCCATTCGGTAACAGTAAAATTGCTGAGTTTGTAATCCGACGCAAACAAAACTATCAAGGTGGCTACGACTTTGGCTTTAAGTTGGTTGAGGATGAGTTTGAATTTCTGACCCGCGACGGTAGCAAACGGGATTCTCAGAAATTCATGGAGGCGCTGTTGCCTTGGTATGCGCGTGAGAATGCGATCGCAGCTTTGATTGCCCAAGGTTTTGAGATTGAATCTCAAATTGAGCAGGATGGCACAGTAAAAATTGTTGCGGGGAAATGGTCATGAAACTTTCACAAACTAAGCAATGCAAAACTTGTTGTCTTGAATATTAGTTAAGTTGTCAACTTGCATATTTTTGGCTGGGGTAAAATCCCAGCCTTTTTTAATTCAAGTGCTAGAATTAACAAAACATTTGGTGGTAAAAATGATTAATTGTCAACTAGCACACAACTATAACCCAACTAGAAAATACGATGTTGCAGGTTGGTATAGCAGCCCTAAAATTGATGGAGTTCGATGTCTATTTATCCCAGGAAAAGGGCTATTGAGTCGAACTCAGAAAGTAAGATACATCGGGTTAGAACACATAGAAAGTCTGTGTTACCAAGGGACTAGCACTATTTTAGATGGTGAATTGTACATTCCTGGTGAACCATTCGATCGCATCTCAGGAATTGCCCGTGATAGAGTAAAGATTAATGTTGCAGACAAACAACGTATGCAATTCCATGTATTTGCTAAACACATTGAAAATTATCAATTTCGCAATACAGAGTTGATGATTGAGAGCATCACCGAATCAATCCCTGATAATCAATCAATTGTTGTCCCGGTTCCTTACGTTTACATCCAGGATAACCCGATCGCAATTCAAGCACAGAATCAGATTAACGCTGTTGCTGGATTTCCCGAAGGCACAATGCTACGACATCCAATAGTGGCATATCGAGAAGGTCGAACACACGATTTGCTGAAAGTCAAAAACTTTGTAAAATCAGATTTCACCGTTACAAATTTTGACCGTGGCACAGGGAAATACAGAAATAGTTTAGGAAGATTGACAATTGCCGGATTAGTTGATGGAGTTACTATCACAGCTAAAGTGGGCACAGGATTCAGCGACGCAGAGCGATCGAATATTTGGGAAAATCAATCAATGTTTCTAGGTCGGCAAATAGAAGTTGTTTATTTGGGGACAACTTCAGGCAAAAGTCTGAGACATCCAGTTTTCTCTAATTTTATTTGATTCAACAAAAAACAGTACCTGCAAGTGAGCGGTACTGTTGATAACACAATAGGGTATAAATTTATTGTACAACATAATTGAAACAAAATTGATGATAGAATTGAACTAATTCAATTAGTTTCTGCTCTAAAATTTATGACTGTTACATCAACTGCTAACTCAGTCGTTTCGACATTGCGATCGATTATCAAAGATTACAACTACTGGGGAACTTCTGAATCAGATTCTCCACTGACAATTCGGCGAACTAAATCATTCACTGACCCTCAAATATTATCTGCTGATGCTTCTATGCGTCGTAGGGTTGGCGGAGCGGGATATCAAGTACCAATCAACAGACCGATCGTTTGCAAAACTTTGATAGAAGTTTTTACGCCTTTGGTGGAAAGTAGCAAAGCTGAAGTAGCATCGGTTATGGATGGAATAGAAAATCTAAGACTGCCGGCTGAAGCGCTGGAGTATTACGTGCAATTGTACTCGACTTTTGCTGGACTTACTGACACTAAAGTGTGTTTGGTTGATGCAGCAAACGACCCCTATGTTGGTTTATTCATCGTTGGCAAAACGAGTTCTGCACTAGAAGCCGAAATCGTAGTAGCTCAAACTCTGTTAGTTCAAACCTAAACTAGCTAATTGAAACTGCCAATAAAAAACGCCTCTGGAGCAGAGAGGCGTTTTTAATTGTCAGAGATTGAAATTAAAGATTAAAGAGCGTCTTCAATAGTTAGACAAACTTTAACTCGTCCCCAGCTAATGCAAAGAGAGAAATCTTGAGCCATCATTTGCGAATCAATTCCGCTCATGCGTTCAACGACTTGCTGGCTTTCGGATAGCAGGATAGTAGCTTGCTTTTGCAGAATTGCTGAATCTTCGATCGGCGGTTGATATTTCATGGCTTCCTGTGATTCGGTAAATTGGATTGGCATAATTGACCTAGCTTAACTAACTAATTCTACCATCAATTATTCCCACCAAACCATAATTTTGAAGGTCATTTGTTGACCAAGAAAAAACGCACCTTCTTTGATGATAATTTGGACTGCACTACTGCCAGCAGCAAATGAATAATGGGAAGAGTTTGCGGTTTGAACGTGCTGACTTGGCACTCCAGCAATAGGCGGAACACCATTTGCATATCCACCAGGTGGAGCAACCCAACTGTGAGAAGGACCGCTCATGTGACAAGTTCCCGTAATTCCTAGAATTTGTCGTGAATGGAATCCTAGATATTGTTGGATTAAATTAGTTCCATTGTAAGTTAGAGGAATGGTCATAACGCTGCACTTAGGGCCCGGAGCCGAAGCGCCTTGTTGAGCCAAAAGCATCCAATTTGTGCTGACACCTGGCAAATTATTAGTGTTCGCAGCCACTGCTACATAACTGCTGCCGTTGTAAGAAATCGCATCTGAGACTAAATAAGAAGTTGATGGACTCCAAACGTTTCGCCACTGAATAGACCTACCAGCACCACCGGGAATACCTTGAAGTCCGATCGCACCTTGTGCACCTTGAATACCTGGAGTACCTGGAGAACCTTGTAAACCTGGAGAACCTGGAACACCTGAAGTACCTTGAGCCACTAAGAAAGTCCAGCTTGGACTCGTAGCGGGAACTGAATTTGTGTTAGCTGCGATAGCAATATAGCTGCTACCGTTGTGAATTACAAAATCTCTCGGAATGTAAGCGGTTGTTGGAGTCCAAGTACCACGCCAGTTAACGCCGACTTCGCCTCGATCGCCTTTTGCACCAGTTTGACCAGTTGCGCCAGTTGCGCCAGAATTACCTTGCGCCCCAGTAGCTCCCGGAACTCCCTGAATGCCCCTGGCTCCAATATCTCCTCTGGCACCAACTGCGCCGGGGATTCCTTGTAAGCCTTGATTACCAGTTGCGCCAACTACGCCGGGGATTCCTTGAATACCTTGGGAACCAGTTTCGCCTCGATCGCCTTTGCTTCCCGTTTGACCAATTGCGCCAGTTGCGCCAGTTTGACCAATTGCGCCAGTTGCGCCCGGAATTCCTTGAGAACCACGTTCACCAGTTAAACCACGTTCACCAGTCAAACCTTTGATTCCTTGATCACCTTTAATGCCAGCAATTCCTGCTGCACCAGTGGCTCCAATGGCTCCAATGGCTCCAGCCGGGCCCGGATTTCCTTGAATACCAGTTGCGCCAGTTTGACCAGTTTCCCCGCGATCGCCTTTAGCTCCAACAATTCCAGCATCACCTTTAGCTCCAACTGCGCCGGGGATTCCTTGTGAACCAACATCTCCCTTGGCTCCAGTGACTCCAGTGACTCCAGTGACTCCAGTTTCCCCACGTTCGCCGGGAATACCTGGAATACCTGGAATACCGGGAATACCGGGAATACCGGGAATACCAGGGATATTTGCTGTACCAATTTCACCGCGATCGCCTTTATCACCACGATCGCCTTTATCACCGGCAATCCCTTGAATTCCATCAGCACCGCGTTCACCGGAAATTCCTTGTTCGCCTCGATCGCCTCGATCACCTTTCAAACCTAGCTGACCATCAAAACCAGCGATGCCAATTTCTCCGCGTTCGCCTGGTAAACCTTGAATTCCGTCAACACCTGCTGCGCCAATTTCTCCGCGTTCTCCTTGAATGCCTTGAATGCCTTGAATGCCTTGAATGCCTTGTGTACCAGTTTGTCCAGTTTGTCCAACATCACCTTTATCACCACGATCGCCTCGTTCTCCAGTTTGTCCGCGTTCCCCGATCGCACCAGTCAAACCAGTCAAACCAGTCAAACCAGTCAAACCAATTTCACCATGTTCCCCACGTTCGCCAGTTTGTCCGATCGAACCAGTTTCCCCGCGTTCCCCGCGATCGCCCTGCAAACCTTGGATTCCATCAGCACCGGCAATCCCCATTTCCCCACGTTCGCCACGTTCGCCAGGTTCGCCACGATCGCCTGATAAACCTTGAATACCTTGCAAACCTTGAATACCATCAACACCAGCAATGCCCGGTTCACCGCGATCGCCGGGTTCGCCAGGGTCGCCACGTTGAGCAGCAGTACCGGGAATTCCTTGCTCACCTTGCTCACCTTTCAAATCAACGGTATTTCCCCAACTACCATCAGGGTTTTCAAATTGCAAAGTAGTTTCTTCCCACCGATGTTTTGCTATCACAAAATCATCATCTAGGATTATCAATCTAGCAGCAACAATTGCTCCAGCCGTCGCACCAGTAAGATTATTTAGCGTAAGAGGCAAGAACTCATCACCTTCGACAAATTCATCATTAACAATCACAAAATCACAAAATTTTGTTCCAGTTTCGCCGTCAGCCCAGGTCAAAGTTTGATTGGTTCCTGTGCCGTGGGGGACTGTGTAATCTACCCCCCGTGCTGCTCTCGCTGGTGCTGTACTGCTGGTGTTATTCACTCTACCTGTTACTGCACCCACAGAACCTTCCGATCGTGTAACTCCTACTATTGCTGTCAACCAAGTGCCATTCTCACGCACTTTGTATTCTGCCAATGTGAAACTTAGTTTTCCTGCTGACATATTTCTACCAATACATTTCTCACTAAGTATAGCAATTAAAAAGGAGCCAGATTGACTCCTTTGTATAAAGTTTTAAAATGTCTTAGTTTCTGGATGAAACTATGCAAGCAAATAGGCAAGTACGGGAATATCAGAAGCTTTTTTCCAATCAGTTTCTGGACTCCAGAGCATACTAGAGGGATTTAAGCCATTGGCTTTTAGTTCGTGTTCCGGCACTTCAAAAAATGCACCCGCTGCATCAGCCAAGTACCAAACTTTTGATACTAAGGGTGGTGGAGTTGTTGGCATCATTGGTGGAGCCGATGGTGGAGCCGATGGTGGAGTTGTTGATGATGGAGTTGTTGGCATCACTGGTGGAGCCGATGATGAAGCTAAATTACCTTGAATAGAATCGACAAAGTTTTTAGAGTATTTGAAAGTCGCATTGCGTTTTGCTGGAAGTGTAATGGCTATGTTCGCATGGGGATTACGACCTGGCCGCTCATCCAAATCCTTGAAGCTAAAAATGCCAAAGTTTCTCATTTCAACCTGGTTGCCGTCTTTGAGGGAAGTTCTGACGAACTCAACAAAAGCATTCATGACTTTTGCGATCGTATCTTCAGGGAATCCGGTTGCTTGTTGGATAAATTCTGTGGTCATGTGAGAAAGTTATGTGAGAGACATTAAATAAATGTTATCACAAATTACTTTTGTTCTCTCTTGTTGGGAGGATTTCTGACAAAATCTTCCATTTCTGCGATCGTAAGTAGATTTGGATCGAATAAAAATGCTTCAGTAATAATGTTGTTTTTGAAATTAACCTTGTGTGTGTAAATGTGCATATCCCGTGCCTCGCCAAGTTGTATATTACTTGCATAATATTGATCTATGGGCCCCAGAAAATTATATCCAGTTATTTTTGTGGCTGTTGGGTGAAGCATTTCAACTGCTAACCTCTTCAGTTCCTGACCTTTGACGGTATAGTTTTGCCAGACAATCCGTGTTTTAACGAGCAAACCGCCCCAACCTTCTTCGGGGAATCGATCGAACCCCCAAGTACCTCTCAATTTCAATGGGTATGAATTGGTAGCCCAAGCCAAACCAAACACCACAATTACCCCACGAATCTCTCTGGTTGTGCTACTCAATTCTGCAATGATTTCATCAATCCAGAGTAAAAAGACTAATCCTGCTGAACCAACCTCACTTAAATGACATACCCGCCAATAAGCTGCTGCCCAAGTTTCAGCGCTGTAAGTTGTGCCATCAGGTTTTTCGATCGCTAAAATCTCATCTCGTTTGGCTTTGAAAAGCGCCGAAGCTTCTTTAATGTGTTTGGTGTCGCCATTATTAGCTGCTTTCCAATCATTAGCTGCTTTCATTGCAGCAGCATAAGCAAATCGCACGTCATTTGCCATTCCTTCCTGAATCAAATTTTCTGGGTATAACTTGAACAAAACATTTTTGAAACTGGCAGGGGAAGAGCTAATAGCTAAATCTGGCTTTTTCCAGTAACTATTGACAAGGTTAACGATGTAACTTACAGTATCCATCGCATCTTCGTTAACTGGGCAAGGATACTCGGCATAAATCTTTTTATCCTTGAAACCCTTCAACCAAGGGATATTATCTCCAACCATAGAATCTACATAGCTAGTAACAGCAGTTATCCCATTCATATTATTTGGATAAGCAGATTTTAAGCTATCAACAGCAATTTGAATTTGTTGTGATAAAAAGTCGATAATTCTCATATTCTGAGTAGTTTGCTGTTGTCCACCAGGGGGAATATCAAGGGAATGTTCTTCCAAATTAGCAGCAGCAGCACGTCCCAATAAATTAGCAGCAACTCCTGTGAAATTATTCATGCTGCTTACTGCAATTTGTCGCATATTTCCCTGTAATGCCATTTTGTCAAATTTCACTGTTGCTGGAGGTATGCCAAAATTAGCAATTGCTGCTGCCAAAGCTGGATATCGGTTAACAGATATTAACTGCATAAAATCACCATCGGTATCTCTGCCAAGTCCGAGTAATTGTTTACGGGTGGCTGCAATCAATCCTGTACCATTTTTATAAGGTCCTTCGTGAGCATTTCTCCAGATTTGACAATCTCCCCAATGCCTCATCGGGTTACAAAATACTATGTAGAAACCTGGTTTAAAGTCAGGAGCGCACATTACTTTTTCGCCATCAGGAGCGCCATCTTTGTAGTAGAAATCCAGAGTCTCATCGGGTTGACACATCACCGAATAAAAGCGAACTCCGGCTGCTGTAGCAAGTACAAGCCATTGTGTCTGCAAGCGTTCTTGAATTTTACGAACAATGTAGGGATGTAGCAGCAATACGCCATGTACATCAACCTGAATAATTCTGATTAATGGACTAATATATTCTGCTTCTGATTGCTCTTCATTTCCGATGATATCTGCATTTGGATTCATCAAATCATTGTCTTTTCTTTCTTGACTGACTCTGAGAACTTCTGCTAAATCCTTGATTGAATTGTAAACGCTGCCAAGTTTGTTAGCCTTCGATCGCAATGCAGTCGATATGCTTGGAGCAGAGCCATTTGGTGCAAGTAGCGAACTAACAGGAAACCATTGAAAAAACATCCATCCAGGTTTAGCCAATCTTTCTTCACCTTCAAAAACTAATCCCATCAGTATCACATCCTCATGTACTCCCAAACTTGGTTTTTTACCTTTTAGTGAACTGATAGGAATTACCAAGTCATATTCTCCATTAAGCATAGTATCAAGGTGAGAATTGTAGGCGATCGTACCTTTCCCCACCCAACCATCTCTGACTGCCATTCGGAATTGAATTGGTGTATCTAACTGAGTATCTTCATTCAATTCCCAAGTTTGAGTTCCCAGAAAACTCATTAATTTACTGCTACCTTTGGCATGACTATCACCTGTGTTCCAATGCCATTGATGCAACCCATCGTCCTGTAACTGACCGTTTGCATTCCTCCGAGTATCATCAACTACGATATACTTAATTCGCCGATAAACTAACTGTTTACAACCTGTGTGTAATATCGACCCATAGATAATTCTTTTCCATTGTTCACTTGCTGCTGTGCCGAAATAACCTTCTCCAATTTCTTCCATGTTGAAGGTGAAACGTCCGTGCGATCGACTATTACTTGCCAAATCAAGCGAAAATCTCTTTGAACCTGATGGACTAAATGGCAATAATAAACTTGGATTAGTGTCTTTTTTGTCGATTTCACCGATGATAAATCTTTCTGCTGGTTGGGGATAGAGTGCGCCTAGCATTGTATTTCGCAAAACTACCGGAGGGACATTTTCATTCCACGCTTTCTTTTTGCAATCCCAGACATACCAAGTTGAAATCACTGATACTGTTCCAGTGACAGTTTCTCGATCAATTAAATTATTTTTCCAATCAATAGCCATATTTCAAATCAAAATAAAGTCAATGTTCCTAATATTGTAGCCCAATCACCTCCCAGTAATTCTGCGATCGCTTCTTCTCCTACTGTTAGTATGGGATATTGTGTACTATTCAATAAATCCAAAACCATCACGGGTTTGTCCCCGTCGTCTGTAGCCACTCCATATAATACTTGAAATTCGCCTTGTGATTCAACTTTTAACTCCCTTGCTATTTGTTGTAATTCCGATCGCATTTCCGTCCTGTTTGTGTTGTACAAGTGTGCAGTTCCGAGCGAGAACATTGTTTCGCTAGTTTTGCCGTACACGTAGAGATTGTGACCAATCAAAGCTTTATTTCTGATGGCAGTAATGATGATGATGGCTGTAGCCATAATTGGTAGTGCATAGGGCATAAGAAAAGTCCATGCAGCACTAAACATACCCGTTCTGGCAAAGATTACCGGAATTAGGTTTTTGCCAGCTTTGATAACTGATGCTGCTAAAAACCGATAAGCGTTAGCACCTGATGAGCCAAGAACTTTAAGAACGATCGAAGTTACTGTGTGCTTTAATGCGTTCAACATTTGCATCGGAAATCCAACAACCGCTTTTAACAAAACATTTGTTAAAAGCCAGGAAGCGATCGAACCAATGACCGTACCAGCACCTGCAAGTGTAGCAGCACCGCCAACCGCTATAGGAACGATTGCACTAGCATAAATGTTACTTTGTCTTACTGAACTTATGCTAGCAGAAGTTGATATTGAGTTAAGTTGCCAGTTCAATCGTGAATTAATCTCGTAATCAGAATTAGCAAAAACAGGAGGAACTACTCGTCTTTGCATCGCATCAAGTGCACTTAAAGCGCGTTTTATTTGAACTCTCGCACCACGTTTGGCATTACCCTTTAATTCTTCGAGACGCGATATTAATTGATCTGTAAAATTAGTTGCCTTTTCAATTGCTTCCACACGCCACTGATTCATTATCGCCATCGGACTGTCTGATTCCCCAATTAATCCACCTTCAATCTCTGTAATTAATCTGGACATTTCGGGTAGATTCAATGATTCATTATGTGCCAATACCGCAGCCTCATAAATAGATTTATCCCTAGTTGAGGGTGTGATATTCCCTAACAAACTTAGTCCACGTCCAGCTAGATTTTGTTGATGAACTCGTGAATTTCGAGCAAGATTAACACCATAAACTGTCTCACAAAATACTTGACCAACTTGAGCTACAGTTGAACTCATGTCAGCTACTGACATAATTAAATCTTTGAAAACAGGAATCTTTAGTAAGAATTGTATATGCGGTAAATTTAAAAACCATTCTTTGCCACCCTGAATAGCATTAGTAACTGCACTTACAATCGGCAAAATTTGTTTTCCAATATGAATTTCAGTCATGTCTAATCCTCAATCCTCTAATCCTAAATTCAACAAAAGTCAATTTTTCAATTATAGCAAAGAAGCCAGGAACTGGACACGCATTAATGCCACCGCAGCCTGTAAAGGTACGATCGACTTTCCATAAAGACTCACGCATTCTCTGCGTCCAGGCGTTCTAGGTTCAATGCCCGATCGAATTGGTGGATTTCCCCAGTTTACATCAAAATTGATTCCGTCCAGCCAGGCGGGAATTTCATCAAAAAAGCACAAACGGCTGGATTGAGTTTGAGCGATCGCTCCAATCTGCCTTGCTCTTTCAATATCCTCTCCAAGGTGTTTTGTCCACTCGGTGAAGTTCGTCCGTTCCCTGATGGATAAGTGGTGTTTGTAGGCAATGATAAAGATGCGCTGTCTTTGGTGCGGTGCGCCAAGCTCCGACGCGCTGATGACTTCAACTTCAAACTGATATTTTGCCATGCTAAGTCCGTCAAGCACTGTTCTGAGTCCTCTATGGATAAGTCCAACGGGATTTTCAATGATGACGAATTTGGGTTGTCCGATCGAGATGCACCGGAGCGACTCAAACCACAACCCACTTTCTTGATGCGAAAGACCTGTTTTGCTTCCGGCTGCGGATGTGCCCCCGCAAGGGAACGAAATGAAGTTGACATCGGCGGTTTTGGGGACTGGCTGGTAAGTTCTAACATCTGGATGGATTGGGATATGAGGGAAGTGCGATCGCAGCACCTTTTGAGCTTGTGGATTGATTTCAATAAACTCGATCGTCCTAAACACTGGAAAATTATTAACTCTATTTACAATTGCTGACGCTAATTCCCACGCGCCAATTCCTGCAAAGAAATCAATACATTTTAACTCCATGCTACTTTTTCTTTGCCATTCTTACTGCGTATGCCATATTATTTTTATGTCTGGCTACCATGTTACTTCTTTCTGATTTGTGACTAAGCATCAACGTCTTTCTCTGTGAAGTCGCAGTATCTCTGTCGCGTTTATGTTGTGCTGCTAACTGAGTTCTCTCCCTTGTTACACGAGCAGCAAAAGTTGCTCTTTCGGTTGACTGACGCGAACGTAACTGAGCTACATAAGTCATAATAAACTCTCCAAAAACATCTAAAAACTGAGCCGTTTAATGTCCCTAATTCGTGGCAATTATCTTCTCGCTGATGCTATTTCAGATTTATGTCTAGCAGACATAGAAGCCCTTGCACCTTTATGTTGGGCTGACATATTCGCTTTAGCTGATTTGGCGTTTGCTTTCACGTTAGCGATATTACTGGCAAATGAGCGCGTAAATGCCCCTCTTTCTGCACTTTTCTGAGCAGCACTTTTCTGTTTCCAACCCGATCCAGATGTCAATCTTGCCAACGCATCCTTTCTTTGTGACATAATAGTTTTGAGTTGTCCTTTCCAATAGTTGTCCAAAGCTTTTTTGTCATTTTTATGGGCAGTTGCCAAGGCTGATTTTTCCCTTTTATGGCGCGCACGAGTAGCAGCGATAGTCATACAAAAATCTCGGTGAATAGGTAAATATTATTTGTATTCTAGCAAATAGTTTTAGCGTTTGACAAGTCCCAATCCCAAATTTCCTAAAATATTTTCGTTATCTTTGTAGTCTGTGACAGTGGTAGAAAAATGTTGGCTTTGCTGATTGAGAGAAGTAAAGTAATGATTCTCTTAAAAATGGTGAAGAAATGAAGGAAAATCGTGGCACAATTTTCCTTGCTGTCAAAACTATTTCTGATCCAATATTACCATGAAAAATATAACTTTTGCTGGCATTCAAGGACAAATTTTAGAGTCATCACCTCATTCAAATTACCTTGTTGTCAAATTGTCCGATCGAATTACCATAGTCGGCACTTTTTCAAATATTTGGGACTGGGATATCTCAGAAGATGAGGAGTCTGGGTTTGAAAGTTTCATAACGTATGTTGGTGTACGTTCGCGAAATGAAGCCGATCGAATCAAACCGTTTCTGCAACAAAACTGTGGTTACTTCGGGAGAAATGACAGTGAACCAAGAAAAGCTAAGCGAGTCAAAGCGTACCCGTTAGAGTTAAAAGTTCGTGGACTTGAAGCAGAGTTTGTGATGAATTACTTGATTGAATGAGGGATTAATTGGTTAGAAGAGAGTCTTTGCATTATAGCGTGAGCTAAACCTGCGGTAAAAATGTTGTTCTTTCAAGGTAATTCTCATGCAAATAATCATAGAGCCTTTTGTCATCGATTTCACTCAGATTGTCGATGTTGACGCTCGTCCTTGGTCGATGGGTGAAATTGGTGATTGGGTTTGGTCTGTTGAAGATTTCAATACCACTTGGGGTATTAAAAGTGATTTATCTGATGCGATCGCAGAATCGAAGCAAGCGATCGCAGACCTTCAAGATGACTTCAATCTCACCTGTGAACAAGTTATTTCTGAGAAATATCGAGTTTACTGGAATACATCTACATCTGAAAATGTAGAATTTTAGAATTACTTTCTTCTCCGGTTTCTTGGCTAAGAACCGGAGAAGAAAGAACAAGAGCAATGCTTCGCTTTTGAATGTTAGCCAATTTTTGTTTTAATTCACTTACCAGGTACTTATCATGGCTCTCAATATTCCTTCTTACACCGAGAAACGCGCTTCCCAATTACGTGATGCAATCCGTATCATTGCTTGGGATAATTACAAGTCTGAGAATCAAGTCAAAGGCAAAGAGGCAGCATTCAAAGCCTATGAATCCTTTAAAGCTGAATGGACAGCTCATGAGATTCATGAGTTAGATTACGATGGTGTAGTTGACTTTGCTCAAGATTTAGGTTACGAAATAAAAGATTTGTTAGGAGTTCGCACAGAGCATTACCTGCGTCGTAATGAGGTGAATGGCACTGCCAAGAAACCTGCCCAAACAGATAATGCAGGTGACAATCGCTACGACTTCTAGTAGAAAAGCTTTAGTTCCCCCTTGGGAGCTAGGGCTTTTTTTTTAGATCAACCCTACGGGAAAAGTATTGTTTCATACTTGCGATAACCATGTTTTATCAACCTCCAGAACTTAAAAGTCAAGTGTTTGTAACTCCAATTAAGTTGAATAACATTGATCAATTTGATTGTAAAATTTATCTTGACAATGAATTAATCGATCATCAAATCAATCAGTGGGCGGAAACTCACGCCCAAGCAGTTACAGAAACTCTGCGAATTGCCAATCGACTCAAGCAAATGGAACTTAATCGAATTGAGCTTGAAACTTTTGGCGATCGATATTACGTTAAGTATTACACTGATGTAAATCCTGAAACTAAAAAGCAAGGCATTGATGGTTTCTACGCTGTCTTTGTTAACGGAAGAAAATATAATATTTCTTCTCATGTTAACAAAGAAGATGCTTTAGCTGAGTTAGATGCCATGCAGTTTTAGATTTGCCACCTGAAAAATAAAGAAAAGCTTTAGTTCCCCCTTGGGAGCTAGGGCTTTTTTTTTAGAAAAGATTCTTACAGTAAGTTTTTGCGTTATAGCGTAAGTCAACCTGCGGGAAGAATGTTGTTCTTTCAAATCGGTGACTATCATGACCATTCAAATTCGGAATATCAAAGAATCTCTTGATATCTTTGATGTTAGCCGTAGTAATGGCAAATATTTCCACAAACAAAGTGGAAAGAGCGTTTTGATGACTACTGACGAGCAAAAATCCTTTCTGGCTACCAACTTCGTAGTTGGCTATGCAGGCAAGGATATTAAGCTTTCTAGTTGGGCAGATAAGCAAGGTAAAGGTTTGAACAATATCAATATTGATATGAACCCTGCCGAGCTACGTCAATATCTGTGGATGCTAGTTAAGACTGATTTTTCTAGCATCAGCGATCGCAAAGTAAAGAGAGCATCTGGCTATTATACTTTGCAACAATTTGAATCGATCGCAGAAACCAGTAAAACCCAAAACATTACTTTTTGGATTTTATCTAGCTACGATCGACCTAATGCCGAGCTACTTGTGAGATTTATCACATATCTTGCAAGTTTATAAAGAAAAGCTTTAGATCCTAACCAGGATCTAAAGCTTTTTTTTACTAAGATTGCAACCAAAATCTTTGCATCATATTGAAACTAAACCTGCGGTAAGAATGGCGTTGTTTAGCATTGGTAACAATTATGAGTATTAAGAAAATCGTCAATGTAACCCCTGGCACAAATTACAATATCTCACCTAAACTGATGAGAAATTGTCGATTTGAGGACGGAGTTTACATCTTTAATGACGGTGAAGGCGACGACTATTTTAGTTGTGACCTTCCGCTGTGTACAAATGGCGATCAAATTACGATCGGCGACATTTGTGAAGCTACATTTGACGATATCACCGTTGAAATCGTCGATCTAGTATTGTGTAATGATGTCCGATCGTATTTTATGATCACATTTCAATTTGATAACGGAACCCAACACACAGTACATGATCATATGTTTGAAAGTGTTTGTTGGTAAAACCAAAAAGTCTTAGATCCTACCTGCAAAACGGAATATTGATTTGCTATTGGAAGCACATCAATATTCTGCTTTGCTATTGAAACTAAGAACAAGAGTTGCCGTGAGTCTTTGCATTATATCGAAAGCAAGCCCTGCGGGAAGAATGTTGTTCTTTTTTTCGGGTGACGACATGACTACTTTAATCGAAAACTTGGTATCGGTTGCAATTGTTGCTGAACTATCTGCATTAGCACTTCTTGGTTCTACAGCAGTAATTGGTCATGCCAAAGTAACTGGAGCGATGCTACAAATTCATCAAACATCTAAGCAATCTCAGTATGATGCGATCATTAATTATGGTCAAATTCGTACTGTTGCAATTTATAGCAATCCACCTGCGATTGCCGAATGTTTGGATGGAGTTTGTGGCGAGCCGGTACCATTGCCATCTGGTATCCAAATCAAATCTACCTTTCGAGGTATTAATGCGAGAGTAGCTGGCAAAGCCGGAAGCGATATAGCTACTCAAATTAGTTGGTCTAGCGAAACCAATGCTGGAATCGGTGGCAGTTATGGACAGCATGGAACTGTCACATTCAGCCATTTTTGGACAAGAAAGAAGTTTTGTCTTGTCCGGGGCGGAGCTTCCGGCAATACAGGTTCTTGGTCAATTCGCAAAGATAAACAATGCAAATAATTAAAAAGTTCTAATCTACCTATCTTGGGTAGATTAGAGCTTTTTTTTTACTAAACTAATGCTAATACTGCGTTTAGATTGCTGAATAATCAAAGTGGAACAAAAATATGCAAGTCGTAAATGGCAAAGTTGATGGATTTGTTGGGAAAGATAAAATTTATATTGGTAGAGCCACTAAAAAATTACCACGCAGTCCACTAGCAAATCAATACGTCATCGGATTTGATGGCGATCGCGATCGAGTAATAGAACTTTACCGACGATGGCTGTGGTATCAGGTAAACATCGGCGAACACAATCCCAATGGAGCACTCAAAGAATTATTAACGATCGCACGATTAGTTAAAACTGGTAAGCCAGTAATTCTGACCTGTTATTGTGCTCCATTGGCTTGTCATGGTGATGTGATAAGAAATGCCATCCTTTGGTTAATTCAAGAAAATTTGGTTTAAGTTAGACAATACTTCGTTTAAATTGTTGTTCGTTTTAAATCGTTTAAATCGAGGCGTTCGCTTTAAATCGAGGCGAACGATTTAAACGATTTAAACGATTTAAACGATTTAAACAATTCAAAGGTAAAGGTAAATAGAATCATGGAAGCAATCAATATTTGGTCAGGTTCGGCTCATTCAATCGGCGCAGTCCTCACAAATCCCACCGAATTAGCCTACCGCAAAGGTAAGCTAAAACATCATTATCCATTAACTTACCTTGGCGTAGGATATGTTGATGCGGAGGCAGCGTATCAAGCTAATAAAGTTAATGAACTGGAGCGCGATATGCAGATAATGTTGTGTGTAATTGTTGCCAAACTTACCCAATATCCCCAAATAGTTGAGGCGATTGACCGTGTTGGCGGCATTAACTGGTTGAAATCTTGCAGTCATTGTGTCACCGGGAAATCAAGATGGGAAGGCGTTGGCGTAAATAGCAATTTTATTGCTTGCCTTGTGCAAGCCTATCAAATAGTGAAACTTACCAAATAGTTAACAGAAGCAAAGCATTTTCTAGTAGCAAATCAATAGTTTGTTTTTGATAATGCTTTAAATCGAGGCGAACGCTTTGAGATTTGATTTTTATCAGTCAAATCTCAAAGCAATGGAAAATAAATCAGCGTTTAACTGGATTATTCGTAGCAATTTCCCAGAAGCCGATTTCTGGTTGATTAACAAAGGTAGCACCAAAAATCTAGGCAAACCTGTTAAAAAGTTTGAGTCTTACTTAACTGGCATTCAGTGCCCGGCTTTGATTGATTCTGAATATGGCTACTATTTGTGTGCGTACCTTCACTCGTTGGACACTTGGTCTAAATATAGTCGTGGTTCAATCAATCTTCAACATCTGAGAATCCGTGATATCAGACAAGTTTTCCAAGAAATTGCCCAAAGTCACCGTCGTCAAAAAAAGTTTATTAAGATTAGTTGAAATTAAATGTTTCACTTTGAGTAGCGTAGTTTATCCGAGTTTTCTTGTGTACTCACCACAGTTTGAATTGCATGATTATTTAGTCGCAATCGATCGACTTAAACAAACAGAACGAGAGGATTTTGAAATGGAATACAACACGGCTTTTTTCAGCGGACATCGGTACATCACAGTTTTCTACAAAGCCGAGATTAACACACTCATTGATATGGCTTTGAATCAAGGAGTTTCAGAATTTCTTTGTGGTATGGCGATCGGCACTGATTTGTTGGCGGCAGAGTGTTTAATCGAGCGCGCTCTCTCATGGACAGCCGTTATTCCCTGCGCCGACCAGGATGAGCGATGGCCGATTCATCAACAGCAGCGATATCACGGACTTCTACGCCAAACTGACAAGCAAATTGTACTTTATCCCAAATACAAGGATGGTGTAATGCAAGCGCGCAATTTGTACATGGTCAGGCATTCAGAATTATGCTTGGCAATGTATGACGGCAAAAGTTCTGGTGGCACAGCGCTAACTGTTCGCATGGCTAAGCAAAATCACAAACTGATTTTTCAGTGCAATCCTCAGACAAATGTTTTTTCAATTAGTGAAAACTCAAATCAACTAAGCCTTTTTTAGCTCTAGTCCTTCCAATAAACCTTATCAGCCTCTGGATATCCAGAGGCTTTTTTATCATGCCTAAGCGTATTACAGCATTCTTTACTGGCAATTACTGGATTGATACCAATTACCGCAAACAAATTAATGGGTTGATTGATTTAGCGATCGAGCAAAATGTCCGTCAATTTCTATGCGGGTTAACACTAGGTTTTGACCAGGTAGTCGCCGATATCCTGATTGCCCGACGGTTGCTTTGGACTGCGGTTTTGCCACATCCTAATATTGATCGCACTTGGAAAACTCGCCAGCGGTCACGGTTTCGCAAACAACTAGAGATGGCAACACAAACGGTAATTCTGTACCCTCAACCATTTCTTAGTTCTACAAACCATTCTAGGACGCTTGCTATCCGTCACATGGTTCGTAAATCTGATATCTGTCTTGGCGTTTACACCGGGACTAATTGGGATGGCGTACTCAAAACTGCTCACAATGCTCCCGGCAATGTTATTGATTTGGCGATCGCCAACAATCTTTTAGTTTATCAATTCAATCCACTTGAAAAGATTGTGTTGATTACTCAGAAAGCAAAGCAACTTTGTTTGCCTGGTTTTGGATAAACTAGGTAATGCTTTAAATCGAAGCGAACGCTTTTGATGGTGCAGTCAGTTATCGAGTAGGAACTAAAAATGTGCAGTTTTGAATTGATCATGTTACACGAGTTGATTCCATTATTAGAAGAAAATCAGATTGTTTTCGTTGTTGATTTGTGGTACATGGACGGCAGTAATAAATCTGCAATTGTTTGTGATTTGCATTGCAAATTTACAGACAAGTTCAATGGGAACCATATTTTTGATGCGGAGACAAACTTTTTGTCAAACAACGACACAAGCGATAGACAGTGGCAACTTGAATATCCTGAAGAAGTTCTGGCAATTGTTCAGAAATACGGGCCCGTAAATGCTAAACCTTCTGAAAAATTAAGGGAAGAGTACAGCCCTTTCTTTTAAAACTTGTTGCGGTGGTTTGAAATTCTACCGCAGCAATGCTTTAAATCGTTCGCCTCGATTTAAAGCGAACGCTTTTGATGTTGATTAATTAGCAGTAAGAGGTTTTTTCTGATGAAAGTTACAAAAGGACGTTCAGGAGGCGATCGTTACCAGTACGACATTGATTTGTGTTCTTACGAGAAAGGTTGGGTACAAATTGACACGAATCAAGATGCCTCGTATTACGGTCATTGGTGCAATTTTGGCAGTCTACAAATTTTCGCATTCGTAGAAGGTGACACTTATTTGACTGAATGTGACTCGATCGAGGACTTCAAACAAGCTTTGACTAAAGAACGTGATTTTCATTTAGAAGATGGAAGATGGAATATAGATGCTACTGGCATCGAAAAAGCCAAATACATCCAGTTAGGGTTTGAAGCTTCTGTCTATCAAGAAAATAGCCCAGAGTAGTCATGAAAAAGAAAATTACATCTCATGTTCGCGCTCGGATTACCAAGTTAGCTGAAGAAGCGATCGCCCTTGGCTTAATTGTTGCTTACAAGGCTACCAGTTTAGGCTACAAAATCAAGAAGCCTGATGTTTTGGAGGATGTCGAACTTAGTTCGATCGCTGCGGGAATTTATCTCCTGCTAATACTAGGCAAAATCAAATAACAAAATCACTGCTTTGCTTTTGAGTAGCAAAGCAGTGATTCTGTTACGGAAGAAAGTAATGCTTCGCTTTAAGCGGTGATGAGATGTGGAGTCTTATCACCGTTTCTGTTGTTCATTTACTCAATGTATCATGACTTGCATAACAAATCCCAAGAAAGTTCAAGAATACAAGACAAAGCTTGCCGAAACTGTACTCGATATCCCAGTAATTATTGAGCGGTTACAGGCGATCGGATTTCATGATATCAACTTCAATGACCCAGCCGACATTCGCCTTGCTTTAGCTGAATGGTTCACTGAATTAGTTGACCAGATTAATGAATCTCCCGAAGATTTCATCCGCAATCACTGCACCAAGGTATTTGACAAAATGTTGCCTGAGCCATGTGACTCTGATTGCTATCAAGCATTATCTGATGACGATGATGATTATGATGATTATGAGGTGATGTTACCAAATATCCCATCAAATCCTGTAGTCGCAGTTAATCAGGTTCATTCAATTCAAGGTATCCAATTAAATCGAGACGAACAGGTTGAGATTCATTCAGTTACTGCATCAGTAACCTACTCAGTGGCAAAAGTAAACCACGTAATTCGATAACAAAAAGCCAGTGGAGAAAGAGAAGTTTTTCCACTGGCTAATAGTATCAGTTCCGTT
>Ga0335395_10000223_pt1 | contig 35696 bp, 29 predicted proteins | sample MAT02_FD_205744 | JGI IMG/M metagenome (GOLD analysis project Ga0335395, IMG submission 205744) | Freshwater microbial communities from Lake Fryxell liftoff mats and glacier meltwater in Antarctica - MAT-02 (spades assembly) (version 2) ... | reverse complement strand
AACGAGGTCATTTTATTCGCCTCAATTTTGACCCTCAAGCAGGACACGAACAAATGGGGACTAGACCTGCACTGGTTGTGAGTCAAACTAAATTTAACCGAAAAATGGGGTTTGTGTTCGTCTGTCCCATTAGCACCACCCAACGCAAAAATCCCTTTTATGTTCCCATTCCAGAAGGTGAAGCGATAACAGGTGTAATTATGACGGATCAACTGCGTTCTCTAGATTATCGGGCTAGGCAGGCAAGTTTTCTTAGTGAATGTCGAGAAGATGTAGTTGAGGAAGTCTTGAGGCGAATTCAACCTATTTTGTTTGAGAATGTGACTGTTGATGAATAGTGAAATAGTCGTAGGGTGTGTCGCCTCGAAAATTCCTCAACAAAAATCGACAATTTCATAGCGACGCACCTTACAAAATACTCGATCAAATAAATGTTGGCGTAGTTAAGTCTTCAAAATATTTTACTTTCCCCCGCATATCCTTAAATAATTCTTCAGTTGAAAGAGACTTTTCATACTGAGAAATTCTCACAACTGGTTTATTCCCATCCATCACTAAAATTTCTTCGCCTTCTAGCTCGACAAGTTGCAAAAATTCTAGTAATTGAGCGGTTAATTGACTTTTGTCAACGGTTTTCATAGGACAATGATTTATCTTGTGTTAAAACTCTAGGGTGCTTGCTGCACCTTACACTATTGGTAGTGTAAAAAATTAAAATTTGCGTAAGTCTTGTCAAACAAAGTCTGCCTCCGCAGACTAAGAAAGAAAGAAGCTATTTAATCCACATTCCAGATGATAGAAAATCCTGCTTGAATATCGGATTGATTGTTGATTAGAAGTAATTTGGGTCGCATTAATATCGATCGAACTTAAGGATAAGTAAGGTGCGCCGTGGGCACCCTACAGATGTGAGTTAGGGCGTAAGTCTTGTTAATGTTTGTTCGGATTTTTTGGAAAAGGAATTCCTAAACTTTCATGAAAAAGAACCTGAGTTTTATAAGTCAAGCGGCGGTTAACTTGTTTGATGATTTTTTGCAAAAGCGTATCGCCCGTTTTTTCAATTAAAGGTTGAGACATCGATCGAATAAACTTAGGAAAGCAAACCCCCACAGCTAAATCTAGCTTCCACGTAGCACTGGTAATCGCAGGCGGTAGCTTAGCACGTTCCGACGCAGGCCAATCGGCGGCAAACTCGTCAGATGGTATCTCCACTAGCTTCATCGCCGATCGAAAATTCACTTCATACCCAGGCGAGGTATAATTCGGAACCGGAATAGTTTTGATCAAATAGCAGCCTTCAGCGTCAGGCGGTAACAACTCTAAACCAATTCTCGCTTCAACGCGGTAGCCGAAAGCCCCAAAACGCCCGATTAATAAATCGTAGCCGTTTTCGCCGATCGGCTCAGCCGTCATCGGCAAAGCGCACTGGCAAAACCAACTCTTGTGATTGTTCAAATGCTCAGCCACCGTAGCAGCATCGGCATACATCTCCATGCTGTCTTCAAAATGCGTGTGAAACCAAATCGGCTCAACTTCCTCTCTTGCCTCCGCACCTCCACTCTCGGGCGGCCCAAAACTCGCATCTGGGTAACAATTTTCGTCAGAAGCTTCAACAGTTTGATATTCAGCGGAATCCTGCCTCATCATATGCTCTCCTCTAATACACGCCAATCAGTCGGGTTGGGGATGTGATCGGGGAGTTTCCTCCCTACAATTGAGAAATAGATCGCAAAAAAACTTACCCTAGAACAGCATAACTTGACTTATGAAAGCATTTGTAGCAGGAGCCACAGGCCAGACGGGCCGCCGAATTGTCACAGAATTAGTCAAGCGGGGCATTCCCGTCCGTGCTTTAGTCCGAAATCTAGAGACAGCTAGACAAATTTTACCACCAGAGGTAGAGCTAGTGACAGGGGATGTATTAAATGCGACTTCTCTGGGCGATGCGATCGGCGATAGTACGGTGTTGCTGTGCGCCACAGGGGCGGCCCCCGGTTTTGACCCCACAGCCCCTTACAAGGTGGATTTGGAAGGTACTAAAAATTTGGTGGAAGCAGCCAAGGCTAAGGGCATCGAGCATTTTGTACTCGTGACTTCCCTCTGCGTTTCTCAATTTTTTCACCCGCTGAATTTGTTCTGGCTGATTCTGGTTTGGAAGAAGCAAGCCGAGGAGTATTTGCAGAAAAGTGGCTTGACTTATACGATCGTCCGTCCAGGCGGTCTCAAAAATGAGGATAATTCAGATGCGATCGTCATGACGGGCGCTGACACAATGTTTGAGAGCAGCATTCCCCGCACTAAGGTAGCTGAAGTGTGCGTGGAGGCGCTGTTTCAGCCTGCTTCTCGCAACAAGGTTGTGGAAATTGTGGCGAAGTCGGAGGCTCCACAAAAGAGTTTTGAGGAGTTGTTTGCCGGCGTGGTTTGATTGAATTAGGGCGGGCGCACAGGTGTCCAGAAACCGGGTTTTTTACGAAAATACGCGTTGTACCCAGCAGTTTAGGTAAAAAACCCGGTTTCTTTAGTCCCTGGTAGTCTCTTCGTAGGGTGCGTCAGGTACAAAACTGTTCGACTTGGATCAAAAATTTGGGCTGACGCACCACACTAAAATAATTTTTCGATCGCCAAATCTGGCAAAATCTTAATAGTTTTACCATTCGCCGTTGAAATTTCCCTCTCTCAGCATGAAAATTCTCAAGTGGCCAGCTTGGTTCCCCTATCCGATTTCGTGGTTAAGGGCATTTGCTCTCGCTCAGAGTTTTAGTTTTGTTCTTCGCAGGGGCATTCCCGTTGTCACCGACGATATTGGCTTTCTGACTGTACTGCTGGCTGCTTGGCTGATTCAGTTGCCTTTGTTCTTTGTTTTTCACTTTTTAGCCGTCAAAATCCTCAATCCCTTACTGACTATGCTGCCGGGCCGCTTTCGCGTGGGGCGCAAGTTCAAGCGCCGGCATACTGGAGTTCGATCGCACTTTCGAGAAGGATTGAATGCTGTTGTAGTGATTTTTTTTGCCTTTAGTCTGTCGCTGTTGGTGCAACTGGCGATTTTTTATTGGCCAGCGCGATCGATCGATCCAGCTAAGTTACTCACAGGAATCTCTACTCTCACAAATGTGGCAATTGCCGGTGAATTCGATTTCTGGCTGATCAAATTGGCTGGGGCTTTATCGAGTTTGACGCTATTAGCCGCGCCGCTATATCAATACGATTTTCGGGTACGCCGGATGCGAGTGGCTCGAAAATTAGCCGAAATTGCCGAAATGGAAATGACTGTATTTGAAACTGAGAAATTGGGCCGTCAGAAAAGAGGTTTGCTGAGGCGAGGCGAAATTCAAATCCTCGGATTTCTACTTGCAATCGGCGCGGTGATTAGCGGCGCTGTTTTTTTGGTTGCCAATTTGCGCGGAAATCAGCAGTTTTCACAGTCGGCTAGTGTAGTGAGAAAATCGCCGCCGCTGGCTATGAAAACCGGCGATCCTTACATTCGAGCTTTGATGCGGACTATTTCTGCTAGCGAGTCGAATGTTTCTCGACCTTATCACGTTGTGTACGGTGGCAAATATGTATTAGATTTGAGCCGTCATCCTGACTGGTGCGTGAAGATTGTTAACGGCCCAAATCTGGGCAAATGTACTACGGCGGCGGGTAGGTATCAATTTTTGACTTCGACTTGGAAGGATAAGGCGAAGCGCTATCACCCGCGACCTGCTAATTTTGTATGGTGGCAAGATTACAGTTTTGAACCGGAAGATCAGGATGCTGTGGTTTATGCTTGGTTGAGCGATCGCAAGTTTTGGAAAGCTGATATTCCACAGATGCTGCGGGAAGAAAAATTAACTGAGGTATTGCGGATGCTATCGGGAACTTGGACGAGTTTGGGCTATGGAATTGAGAACAATTCTATGAGTTCTAGTTTGCCGAAAGTCTACCGGGAAATGCTGCGGCAAGAATTGGAAAATCCTAGTTCTTAGGAAGTTAAATGTTGACTGTTGACTGTTAACTGTTGACTGTTGGCTGTTGACTGTTGACTGTTGACTGTTAACTGTTGACTATTGACTGTTATTGGTTATTAAGAAACCAAATCGATCGACAAATAACTAATGACTAATAACTAATAACTAATAACTAATAACTAATAACCAATAACCAATAACCCAATACAGTTCACTTAAGACCGATCCTGCCTAACCCCCCTTAAAAAGGGGGGGACAAGAAAGCCCTCAAAGTCCCCCTTCTTAAGGGGGATTTAGGGGGATCTCCGGGGCATAAATAGTGTTAAGTGAACCGTATTGACCAATAACAAATAACCAATAACCAATAACTAATAACAAATAACAAATAACAAATAACTAATCCTTCAATTTTGGTAAAAATGCTGTCAGACATTTGTATAATTCTAATCCCGGCCCAGTTTGTAGTGGATAAAGCCGATCGAAATTAATCGGATTTCCCGGTGCTAATTTCCACTCGATTTTTTGTGCTGTTTTCGGTGAAATATCGATCGCTACCGTGATGTTAATAATGTTGTTTTGCTGGGGGATTCCCCGAAAACAGTAACTTTTTCCGGTGCGTTTGTCGGAGTCGCTACCGGTGATGTATTTATCTTGTTTGCGAAATTGGATTTCTCGAAAAGGTCGATCGAGCGCCAAGGAGTCTCGGTAGCGGTAGTCTCCATCGGGCAAGTTTTGAATAGTCGGTCTAATTTGAGCTAGAACTGTTACTGCACTAAGAGTTAGCATCATTGATACGAGTTCCTTCTGTGAAATTTTTGATTTTGGTGGCTGGTGTCTGTGTCGCTGTGGGCGATCGGCTTAAACCACCGCCGCCCGTAACAAATTCATAAAAGTTGTTATGCAGTTTAAACTGATCCCTGCCTATCGTGAATAATTATTTCATGGTTTCATGTCTATTACCGAATATGAGTAATAATAGAAGTATCGAGCAAGCCCCGATAAATTTTACGGGCCCATATCTAGTGATTAATTGAGGATACTGCTATGTTTGGCCTGACGCGAAGAACAAAAAATTTAGGGCGGGTTGAAACCGGAAATTCGGAACTACGAGGCTCTGTCGCCTCTGCATCCAAAAGTATCCGCGCTGTGCGATCGCGAGTTTACAAAGATGAGGCTTTGGTGTCGGCTACGCTGGCGGGACTTCCGGCTCTTTTGGCATCCTTGGAAAGCTTTCGCGAAGAGTAGAGTTCGAGCATTTATCTGGTGAAATATCGGGAGTTGACTAAGCTAAACTATTGCCAAACACCAGAAAAGATATTCTTGACTGCGATCGCAATTCTAGTTAAGTCTTCTTTCAGCAGCGGCGGCCAAGCAACTCCTCTGCGAAGTCCTGCTTCAAATTGTAGCAAACTCTCGACTGAGAGTAAATGCAGTGCCGAGATTAATTGGCGATCGAGCATTGGAGATTCTTGCAGGCCCTCAAACAATATTTTTAAAGCTAATAAAATTGATGTCACCTGTCCGGGTACGGGCGGTTGACCTTGTTTGAGGCGCATCAGGAAGGCGTCGGGATTTTTCTTGGTTTCGAGGGCGGTTCCTTGGTCGATCAGAAAACTGCGGGCTGTTTTGTAATCCATTATATGTGCGATCGATCTTCTACAATTAATTAGCTGGCATCATATCACTTTTTGTCCCGCTAAATTTGCTAATATATTTTGATACAAGCGAAACTACAGCTAATCCTGAGATCGAATTCTCGTATACCGTACAGCTCCTAGTAAGGTACGCAATGCGAACCCTACAGCCCTCGTGAGGTGCACCTCACGAGCACCTACAGCTACTCTTCGTAGTTATGAGTACGTTTGACATAACGCCAAAATAAAACAATGACAAAACGGCAGGGAAATAGCAGAAAATCAAAGATTTATCGCTACTTGTGGCTAATTTTTTTATGCCTCAGCTTTCTGTTAGTTCCGGTTATCAAAAAACTATATGCCGAAACGCCATTTCCTCCGCCTGCTCCTATTGTAAATAATGCTAATTTTGGAGCAAGGATTCAAAGGACAATGGGGCTACTCGCGTCTAGCACTCCCACAGAACGCCGCCAAGTACGCATCCTATTCTATGGTCAATCCATCACTCAGCAAGATTGGTGGCAAGACGTAGTGAAGGATTTGAAACAACGATTTCCCAATGCAGATTTGATTGTTGAAAATCGTGCGATCGGAGGATTTGCAGCCCCGATTTTAATCCGTCCCAGCAAACACGATTTGTATCCTTTTTATCCAGACTTGCTAATTTTTCATGTCTACGGAGGTGATGAAGATTACGAAGCGATAATTGCCAATGTCCGCAGCCGCACTGCTAGCGAAATACTCTTGCATTCTGACCACATAAACTGGTTGCCCGCAGGTAACAACAGCGACAATCCAGATGAAGTCAAAGGATATGAATGGCACAACACTCATTCTACTAAATGGCTGCCAGAATTGGCAGATAAATACGGCTGCGAAATCGCGGAAATTCGCGAACCTTGGCGCAGGTATTTGCAAGACAATCGCTTGCAACCAAAACAGCTATTGAGCGACAGCATTCACCTCAACGAGTGGGGAAATTTTCTGCTAGCTGCTTTGATTAAACCGCACCTGCGATACAACCCAAGTTCTCCTCAAGCGCCGCAGGATTTAGTCAAAACCTATACAGTTGGCACCGATGTTAAATGGCAAGATGGTAAGTTGGTTCTAGAGTTTGAAGGGAATAGAGTAGATGCGATCGCCGATCGCACCTTCAGCGGCAAGGCAATTTCTGCTAGAATTGCGATCGACGGCAAAAAACCCTCAGCATTTCCTGAACTTTATAGTATCACCAGACCCAGCGCTAGTCTGGGTGTCGCTTGGCCAGCTATCATCCAAATATCCAGTCAAAAACCGCTAATCGTCGAAGATTGGAAAGCCGTAATTACCGAAATTAACAGCGACTCCAGCAAGTTTAAATTTGACGTTATAGGTTCTAAAACAGGTTTTGACGGCAGTGGTACAAACGACAAAATGTTCGTTTCAAAATCTGGCCGCATCGCGATTGAACCGAGAAACTGGTGGCTGCAAAATTCCTATGACTATTCCAAACAGCTAACACCAAAAGGCTTTGAGATTACATGGCAGGTAAAACCAATGTTTGTTGATTCCTACATTCCGCCGCAAATTGCAGATTCAAGCCGCGAGTATCCGACAACATTAGCTCAGAATTTAAGCAATTCCAAACACATCCTCGAAATCACTCCTGAAACAGACGGGACAGTTCCTATTCAAGCAATTCGAGTCTATCGCCCTCCTTATATTCCTGCACCATAAATCAGGACTTTCATTCCTAATTACGAACTTAATTTATCTAATACCAATTTATCAAATTAATGCAACAGTAATCGTAGGGTGTGTCGCCATCAACAATCCCTGAAAAATATCGACGATTTAACAGCGACGCACCTTCTGAGCAGGGTCATTGTAAACAAACACAACATTTATTGTGTAGCAATCTTTTGTCAAAATGGTATAATTATTTCTTCAACCTGCGGAGGCAGGTTTCGTTTGTATAGACGCGGTTTCAACCGCCGTCTGCATCTCTCAATTAACCTCAACTTCTAGTAATCCCCAACTCATGAAACATCAACAGCGATAAAAAGAAATCCGCCATAAAAATAAACACCCAAGAAGTCACCACCGCCGCCGTTGCAGCTTGGCCTACCCCTTTCCCTCCGCCCTCCGTTGTTAACCCCCAACCGCAACCGACAAGGGCAATTATTAACCCAAAAATAAAACTCTTAATCGCCACAGTTACTAAATCCCAAGGCCCCAAAAAAGTCCGCACCGATTCCAAAAATACCGACGGTTCCAACTCGTACAAATAAACCGCCACAAACAGTCCACCCAAAATCCCCACCGCTACCGAAAAAATTGTTAAAATCGGCAGCATGATGCAGCAAGCTATCACCCTCGGCACTACTAAGTAATCAACTGGATTTGTTCTCAACATATACAGGGCATCTATTTGTTCCGTCACCTGCATTTCTCCTATCTCCGCCGCAAAGGCCGAACCTACTTGTCCCGCCACCACACCAGCCGTTAAAACTGGTGCTAATTCGCGGCAAAATGCCACAGCAAAAGCACCTCCCACAGCCCCAACTGCCCCATACCGAATCAATTCTCTGGCCGATTGAATGGTAAAAATCATGCCCGCAAAAAAGGCTATTAGCAGCACGGAACGCAAAGAATCCAGCCCTACTGTTACTAAATGTTCCATGATTTTGCGGCGGTCAATTTTTCCGGTGAGTATCCGCAACAGCACTTGACCGCCCAGGAACAGGGTCACTAAAAACCGCTGAAACCACCTGTTCTTGAAGGTTTCATCTAAATGTCGATCGCGCTTTTCTTGGTATTTTTTAATCAATTACTGACGGCTCGCAATTAATTACAAACAGGGCGAAGCATTGCTAAATATAGATTTAGCTAATTGTACAGCAATTATTGCGCAATTTGTCAACATATATTTTCAGTCTGCCAGAGGGAGCGATTGGTGGGTTAGGCGCGGTTTGAGATTTATTTATTGGTGACTTAAGTTAATCGCCGCGCCCAACCCACCCTACAATATGACTGATTACTAAGCAAGCAACAAATCGACTAACTTATCCAACTCTTCATTATGCTTTTCGGCTTGATCCTTGCCAATTCTAACCAGTTCCGATATTTTCTCTTCCGAGGCATCATCAATTGGCAGAGGTTGTTCTTTGCTCAAATCTGGACTAATTCTCAAATATTGATTTGGTCTTTCAATCGCATCAAAAATTTGCAGCATTTGATAATTTACCGTTTCAGCAACTCCCGTCATCATGATATTAATCAAAGGTTCAACCCACTCAACTTGGCCCCAATTTTTCACTTCTTCGTAGGGGAATTTTTTCTGAGCTTGTCCTGTCCCCAGCGATAAAATTACCATATCTTTTGCTGTTGGGCCTCTGTCGGGGCGTTCGTCGGGAATTCTCAATTTACTTCTAACTTCCGCATAGGCACAAAGTGCTGGATTGTTTGCGAATACTCCCCCATCAATTAAAGCGTAGGATTCGTTTGTCAAAGAGTAGATTTTGGGAACTTCAAAGTAAGAGGGAGCGGCAGATGTGGCTCTGGCGATGTCTCTGATAAAATACTCTTCTGCGGGATCTTCTTTAGCATCTATTTGATTAAAAAAGTGCGCTTTTCTCCTTTCGATATCGTAACTAGAAATCAAACAAGGTTTCAGCAGTTCGCTGAGTTTGGCATCTCGAAAATTTTCCAAAAGGAATTTTTCTAAGCGCTCGCTCGGATATTTCTCATCTACCAAACCGTCTAGAGATTTGAGTGTTTGCCAAAATGAACTCTGAAAAACATCACGGCCGCTTTTGATCGAAAAATTAACAGCGTCTTCGGCAGACCACCGAGGCCTGCTGGGATTTTCTGGATCGGGATATAAATAGATGCAAGTTAAAATGCCTCCCGCACTTGTGCCGGCGATCAAATCAAAATAGTCAGCTATTTTCGCATCTGGATTACCGCTTTTTTGTTGCAGTTTTAACTCAATGCTAACTCCAACTTGCGCGGGAATTATTCCTCTAATTCCGCCTCCATCTATGGATAAAATCCTGGTATATTTAGCCATAATTGTTGCCTCTTTTCGATGTTTACTTGTTTTCTACAGTCTACATAGTCAATAGTCCGGACAGTTTTTAGTTCGTAGTCTGAAACCCTTGATTTACCGGAAATTAACTCGATTGCCGAATCGCCTTTACACCCTGATTCTACGGTTGGTAATCAAAAAATGTCCGAAGTATTGCATAGTAATAGCGGTAAGGTGCGGTGTGCATGGAACTCTACATAATTAGGTTTTGCGTCCTGGAATGTCCAGATTTAAAATCTAACATCTCAAATCTAAATTTAATTGACTGGCTGCGATCGTGTAGCGAAAAATGTATTCTACGATTTCTACGTAGTTGTAGGCGGCGGCTGGCGAGTCGGCCCAGACTGTGATGCCGTGATCGCGGATTAACAAAGCGGGTACAGAGGGGGAAGAATTGGTGAAGAATTGGCAAATTTCCTTGGCTATCTTAGGCACTTCTAAATAATTTGGGAAAAGGGGTATTGATACCTGCGGGTTTTCCTCCCACACCCCCAAACCTTTCAGCATTTCGATCGCGGGTAAAGGCACTACGTCTCCTGCTGTTAGCCGAGAAACTAAATTTGCCTCGATCGAGTGTACGTGATAGCAAGCTTTAGCGTCGGGAAAACAATTGTAAACGGCTAAATGAATGCTGGTTTCGGCGGAAGGGCGGCTGTCGGGAACAGGTTGCTCGACAATACCGCCGTCTAAGTTCATTCTGATAAAATCTGAAGCAGTTAATTGCCCTTTGGCGCGGCCGCTAGCAGTAATCCAAAAACTGCCGTCTGGTAAGCGGGCTGAAAGATTGCCAGCAGTCCCAAGCATCCAACCGCGATCGTAAAAATGTTTGGCTGCTGCAATTAAATCCGTTCTCAAATCACCATTCATTCTTTCCAAATCCTCAGTTTTTTATCTGTTTTTAGGTTGATTCCAATTGCGCTGGCATATCTAAATGTAGGTGCGCATTGGGCACCTTATGAATGAGAATTAAATAACTTTCACAAGTTTGTGGGATGTCCCGCCCGTCTTGAACAGGCAGGATGCCTGTTCCACAATAATTAAAATTGTAAGTTATTTAATTTGCGATCCTTACCTGAAAAAGGCTATAGTTTCAATTCCATTTTTGGGACAAGTTTTCCAACACGTCAAAAAAATTGTCCCACTTAGTATAAGGCTTTTGCTGTTCGTCTAGATAGTCGGCAAGCCGATCGCGCGCAAACACAGACGAAGCCTGCCCAGCCATGTTAAAGTCCGTCAGCGAATCTCCGATCGCCACCTGTTCCTGGGCCTGGTGCAGGCGCATTACCCGCACCTTAGACACCAGTTCTGTATCCCCTTCAAATTCCGCATTTACTTGCAAACAAGGGCCTGTCGCGTCCAATTCCACAGCATACAGGGCGATCGCCCGTTCAGTCAAATCGCCCATCACTGCTTCTACCATGATCCGCAGTCCGCCAGAAACTATCACAAAATCCACCCTTTGAGCGTCCAAAAAATCGAGCAATTCCACCAATCCCGGCCGCATCAACTTTCCCCGAGAAAATTCCACAATTTCCCCGTAACATTCCGAGGGAATAGACTCTAGTAACTGTCGCACTCCCGATCGCAAACTCAGCCTTCTAGCGTACATTTCAGGCATCAGTTGAGACGACAGTTCCGGTGCGAAATGCTTGAGCATTGCCACAAAAGTTTCTTCAACGGTTATAGTGCCATCAAAGTCGCAGAATACTATCCGTTTGTGATTGTTTGGGATGGGAGATTTTTCGTCGGTCATTGTCGAGGAGCACCCTTGGAGAATGGGAAAAGTTTATACAATTCATCATCGTACACGATCGAAAGACCGACACCGCGACAGCCAAAAATTAATAGCTACGCGCTGTTTTTTGGCCGCCCGTAGGATTTCATACAGATTATTCCAGAGAATCTTCTTCGTTCAGAAAATCTTCGTCGTCGAGGGAATCTTCGTCGTCGAGGGAATCTTCTATTTCCTGCTTTTGATTTTTGGTTTTTTGGGGGGTAGCCTTAGCAGGCAAACAGATTAAATTGTCATCCTCAGTATTAATCAAACCTTTCGATCGCAATTTGCCCATCAGCCGCGTCACCGTCACCCGCGTCGAGCCAATGGCGCTACCAATTTGAGCGTGAGTCAATGTCCAGGGCAGTCGGTAGCCCCGAACCACATCCGGTTCTCCCTCACCTACGTAAGGTTCGCCGAACTCTTCGATCAACAAAGTGAGAAATCCCAGCAGTCGGTCGATCGTCCGGCGCTGTCCCAAAGTGCTTAGCCAGAGCAGTTTTCGCTGGTGCTGGTAGCGAAACGCATCCAAAATTTCCCTGCGGAAGTGAGGCCAATTATCCAAGTCGTGCCAGTACATCCACACTACGTGAGTTTGATCGGCGTGGGCGTAAGCTTGGAGTGAAAACGGAGACTGAGCAACCAGTTCAAAGGGCTGACCGGCGCCGACGAAGCCCAAAAAAGCTTCTTCTGTCGTTTTGTCAGCGGATTTCGACTTCGCCGTCGTCGCGGCGCTAACTTGAGCGCTGCCTACGAGCCGTACAGCACCTTTCTGGACTAAATACAGCAGTCCTGGTCTGGCTGGAATCTTCTCGTCTTTGCTAAAAGTCCGGCAGCGATAATGTTCCTGGGCCCAGTCGATAATCCGCTGCCAAGTGATGAACGGTCGATCGATAGTTTCTAGAGGTGTGGAAGTTGATTGCATAGGTGAGGCTCTGGGATATATTTGATCGGTGAGAAAAAACAGCTTCTGCCAGCAGTGCGATACAAAGTGAGATAACCAACCCCGATCGAGCTTGCACGCTGCTGAACTGTGCAGACTCTTCTCAGTTTTACCGGAAAATTCAATGTAGCAAAAAATACATCAAAATGATATAGTTCAGTAAATAGTTTGTCTTAAATTTTATCTACTTAGCCCAAAAATCGCTGTAAAGCCGATTAATTCGATGTAGTCCCGCCCCGAAAAGTCGATCGACCTTCTCTGACATCAGCAGTTTAACGTACAAGAACAATGCAAGTGGTAACACTCGACTATCGCTGTTACCGCAGGATCGGCCAATATGGATACACAAAACATCTCCCAGTGCCCCGAAGTTTCAGTCAAGTGTTTCTTGCTTTCAATGTTCCACAGCATTAGCAACAGGCAAGATGCCTGTTCCACAAAGACTGAATTTGATTGTGGAACAGGCATCTTGCCTGTTCTGGAGAATGGTGCAGTATTTCCGTTAAATCGGGGTAAAAATCGCGCACGGGTGCTGTACGTGTCGGCGATCGCCCTCAAATGGGCTAAAACTTGGCAGAAGACACCGCAGGCGATCGCGGCACAGTTGGTCGAAACTCTCGAACCGCTGTGTTGCCCAAATTTCACCGTTAAAGTCACGGCGGCGGGAATTATCGAGTTTGAGCTCACTGATGCTGGTTTAGCCTTCTGGTTGCAGCGTTTAGCTCAAACGAAGCTGCCAATTCCAGAATCTCAGATATTATCTCCTGTTGTGTGTGCCGATCGACTGTTTCCGATTCAGTACAGCCACGCGCGCTGCTGTTCCCTGGTGCGAATGGCCCACCGCGATCGGCTAATCTCGATCGCCCATCCCGATATCACCATAGCACCGCAAATTTGGTCGCTGGTGGCCCCAAACCCTATCCCCTGGGTTGATGAGGGCGATCGACTGCGGTTAATACATCCAGCCGAATGCAATTTAATTTCGCAACTAATCACAGTGTTAGATAATTTAGCTCCGATTTTTACGAATTGCAGCGAAAAACCAGTCATATTATTTCCGGTTGCATCGGAATTATTAGTAGCCAAAACTAGGACACAGCAGAGTCGTGTCCCTACCCAAAATAACATTGTAGGGACACGGCACTGCCGTCTCCTCTATCCTGACGGTGCAACCGGAATTGAGATCAATTATTTAAAATTAGCCAATAGTTTGAGCGCAGCATTTCAGACTTTTTATAGTCAATGTCGGATTTGGGGCGAAGTTAAAACAGAAACACCAAAACTCGCCCAAGCCAGATTAGGTTTAGTATTAGCAACTCAATCTTTGCTCAGATTTATCCTAGAAGAATTATTGAGTGTCCTTGCTCCTTTAGAACTTTGAATAAGCAAAGGTAGGGACTAAGGCCAAGCCCATTGGTGTCAACTTAAGCCTGAAAGCCTTGGTATCTCTCGCTTTGCTCCGAGGCCAGATCCCCCTAAATCCCCCTTAAGAAGGGGGACTTTGAGAAGATTCTTGTCCCCCCCTTCTTAAGGGGGGTTAGGGGGGATCTAGATTTAATAGTCAAACAACAGTCTCTGACTGGGTTTGACCTTAAGTTGACACTAATGGGCAGTGCCGTTTCCCTACGGGGATTTATCGATATGAAATGTACTTCACAAACGTGGAATTTGCTGTAAAATCCGTTGCCGAACAATCTTCTAATTAATTCGAGGAGCAAAACTTTGTGACTGCGCAGGTTTCGGACAAGTTTTATTTTTCCAATCGCACTGATAGAGATGTTCTTTTTGCCAGCTCAAAGGAATTTCCAACAAATCGCGAGTACCCGTAACACCTTGACCGAAAAATAGCAGCAGGGCGATACAGTTTAAAGCAGTGTGAATTTTCCGCCAGCGGTGCGATCGATCCTGATAAATCTCCGGCGCAATTGCCAGCGAAAAAATCATCAACAGCGCCGCCGCAATCCCGTAATAAAAATGAGAAACTAGCCATTCGTCATCCCTGCGAAAAATCCCGTCTTGGAATCCCAAAACCACCAAGCCGACACCACTCAAAGTCGCAAATACACCCCGCCAAAGTTTCTGTCTTGCTTGATACAAAAATACTAAAGAAGCAATTGTCGCGGCAAACATCAGCGCAATGAAAACTACTTGACTGGGGGATTTTTCCCACAGATTTTTTTCCAAAATACTTTTAAAATAAATAGAGTAAGCCAGAGCAATTAACGTATAGCCTTTCTCAGAAAGATGAGGTACTATATCGGTGAGGACATAAATAACCGGAATGAATAGAGCCGATACCCGTACTGCATCAATGATTTGATTCCCGTTATGCAACTGTCAACTGTCAACTGTCCACTGTCCACTGCTATACCACCGTCAGCGACTTGCAGCCTGCGCTGGCGAGTTTGCCACGCTGCATTCACCACAGTACCAATAATCGGGAAAACTACCGCCACTGCGAGTACCGGATGCACGAGTGCCATTACATCTGCGAGTTCCATACTGAATATCCCAAGATAATGCCTGCATCTAGTTTAAGGCGTTGCAGGCGAGAGTTGCTCTTCTTCAAGTTTTGCGATGATCGGCAGCGTTACCGTAAACGTACTCCCGACACCTTCTTCACTGCTCAACGTAATTTCGCCGCCGTGCAAGTCCACGCACTTTTTAACAATGCTCAGCCCCAGTCCAGTACCGGGAATTCCACCCACATTTTTCGCCCGGTAAAACGAATCAAACAGCCGTTCTTGGTCTGCTAAAGGTATGCCAATTCCGGCATCCTGTACGAAAAAAACCACCTCATCTTCAGTAACTTTTAATTCAAAAACTACTTGAGTGTTTGGGGGAGAATACTTAATCGCATTTGACAGCAAATTGCTGAGAATGCGCCGCAGCAAGCTGGCCTCCAAACACGCGATCGCCGATGGACTGTGATTCACAAAAATCAGCGTCACAGGATCAGTTTGAGGTTTCAACTTCAGGCTGCTTTGAAATTCTGCTACCAACTCATTACAAAACTTTGCCAAGTCTAGCGGTAGCAAGCAAAGCGCGATTTTTCCCGACTCAACTCGGCCGAGCATTAGAACATCATCTAATAACTGATCGATGCCTTTGGCTGCTGCTTCAGTTTTGTCTAGCAGTTCTTGTGTTTTATCATCTGATAATTTCGATTTGTACTTGGTAAGAACTTGTGTAGTGCCGATGATGAAGTTCAAAGGATTGCGAACGTCGTGGGCAATCATGTACAGCAAAGATGTTTTCAGATCGTTGAGTTCTTTGGCTGTTTGCAGACTGCGATCGAGTTGATCGTGAGACAATTTGAGAGTTAAAGACAACTGGCGCGATCGCAGCAAAATCTCCACCCGCGCTTGCAATTCTATCTTCTCGATCGGAGCAATAATTAAATCGTCAATAGTTTGCCAAATAAATCGCGTTGCCATCCCCACATCCGAGCGGGATGTAATCAACAGAAAAGGTAAACACACCGGGCCTTCTGCCTGTTTTTTTTCTGCGATCCATTGCCAGTGCCGTTTCAGGGCAAGACCGTCAACTATCCCCAGATCGAAAGATTGATTTAATGGTAAAAGCTCATCTATATTTTCGGTGGAGTTGGGCAGCAATACTTCATAGTAAACTGCCAGCCATTCTAATAATAAGCGGCGATTTTCTTTCTGTTCGACAAGCAATAAAATTTGACTCACGCAGGTTCTCCTAGCAAGCTGTGAACAATGGACAGCAAATCTCTAACTATCAAAGGTTTTACCAACATACTCCGAGCTCCGCGGGAGAGGCTTTCGTGCTGAATCGCCGCGCTTTGTTTGGGCGAAAGTATCAGAAAAGGGATTTGATGATTTCGCAGTTGTTCGCAGCAGTCCCAAATCCGGCGATCGAAACCAGAAATATCTACTAAAGCCATCCCGATTCTAGCAGGTTCGCCGATCGCCTGTGCCACCTCTTCAAAGCTAGAAGCCGCGATCGTCTGGTATCCTTCTTTATTGAGGAATTGGGCTAGGAGTTCCAAATTTCGCTGATTGCGGTCTACCGCTAAAATTATTGAGTTGCCAGTCATCTATCAGCTTCCTGTGAATACGGTTTATACAATTTGAGATTTGAGATTTGAGATTTTAAATTTGAGATTTGAGATTTTAAATTTTAAATTTGAGATTTGAGAATTGGGACTGACTGATTATATATGGGTTTGGAGCAGGAGCATAAATTTGGATTGTTTTACTGGTATTAGCTTACTTTTCGGCGATATTTTAAAAGTTGCGACCTCAGAAACCCGGTTTCTTCCTAAATTTCTCGTCAATAAACGCAAATTTTTCGTAGAAACCGGGTTTCTAGCCCCCGTGCGTAAGTGCTGTCAAAGTCCGAAAATACACAATTTTACCAAGAGATTTAACTTTTCCAGAAATTAAGCTATTGGTGGCACGGTGCGCGCTACTGATTAGTAGATTCACAACTCCAAAATTAGCTGCAATTGACCAAAAACAGCACAACTCCGATTCAATCTTCATCCGGTTCCCCCTCAATCCACACCGGTGCGGAACCCAAAATGCCGCGCAGCCCCCGTATCGGTTTGCTGACTTTGATGCCGTAGCGAGTAATATCGAGTTCTCGCATAGTTTTCTCGAAATTGCTGACACGTTTTTTAATTACGCCGATCGCCTTGCGGATTTCTGTTCTATTATGCAATTGGCGTTCCAGATAGCGAATAAACATCAGATTATCCGCCAAATAGCTAATCCCGAGCTCGGTCAGCCGAAAATCTCCGCTAATGGTTTCTACCCCATTAATCAAGATCACCGTAACTCCCATATTCTTGAGATACTTGCACAAAGCGTGCAAGTTGTTCACCAAATCTTGTCCCCGCATCGAAAGTTGATAGCCAGAAATACTGTCAATCATCACAATCCGCGTCTTTTCCTGCTCCACCTCATGGCGTACCATACTGGCAAACTGATCCGGCGAATACAGCAACGGTTCCACAGGTATCACCGAAAGACTTCCTTGCGCCATCATCGCCCCAACCGGGATGTTAACTGATTCGCAGCGGCGCAGCAGAGTAGAAATCGACTCCTCAAAGATGTAAACTACCGATCGCTCCCCCCTTCCCGCCGCCTCCTTCATAAACTGAATCCCCACCGTCGTCTTACCCACGCCGCTAGGCCCAGTAATCACCGTCACAGTCCCCCGTTCCAGTCCCCCGTGCAGCAGTTCATCCATTTCAGGAACCCCAGCAGAAATCGGTTCCGCCACAAAATCCTGCTTGTAGTCGCCTGGAAGCAGCCGCGGAAACACCTCCATCCCAGTCTGGCTCAGGCGCAGCGAATGGCGGCCGTCGCGGAAGTTAGAACCGCGCAGCTTGGTGACAGAGAGACTGCGCCCTTCCGGCCGCAATTCCAAATAAATTACTCCGTCGCTGATGAATTGCAAATCGTCATCGGGAGCATTTAATGTGCCTTCTGAAGTGAAAACAACCGTCGCCCCCCCTTCCACCAAAAACCGCAGAAAAGACAAAACCTGCTTGCGAAACTGAAACTCATCCGCAGCTAAGTAGCGAAATTGGGTGATTGCATCCAAAAACACCCGTTGCGGCTTGACAGCTTTGACTCGCTCGATAATCTTTTGTGTAGTCGGTTCTCGCTCAACTTCCGACGGCGAGAAAATGTCGTAGGTTTGAACTTCGGTAAAGAATTCTGAGGAAGGGCTCAAATCCAGGAACGCCATCGCCTCCATGTCAAAACCGAGACTTTCGGCATTGGCGCGCAATTGCGCTTCCGGTTCTCCTAAAGTAATGAATAGGGGCGTTTCTCCCAGAGCAATACCTGCCGCCAAAAAGTGAAAGCCCAGAGTAGTTTTGCCAGTACCGGGGCCGCCGCGTACCAGATAAGAGCGCTGAGGAACCAGCCCACCGTCTATCACTTCGTTGAGACCGGTAATTCCTACAGAAAGTCGGTTTTGAGACATTTGTTTGTTCATGTTTTGAATATCGGGCCCGTATTAATATTTAATGGTTTTAGGCAGTGTTGTAATTATTTTTTTACCGGGCGTTTGATAACCTTCATGAAATCTTTTTCTACCGAAACTTACATTAGCACACAAGAATTAGAAAGTATTGTCGGCACTTCTGGCATCTGTCAGCAGCAAGATACAGAGGCTTTTTGGCAAGAACGGGTAGAAAAAGCAGTTGCCCCTGGCACTTCAATCGCCTGTACCGTTTACCCCCATACTCAAGCAGAACTCGCCGCGGTGATTGCTTGGGCAAGGCAAAATCGCTGGGCTGTTTTGCCTTGCGGGAGCGGCAGCAAACTCGATTGGGGTGGTTTAGTTAAGGGAGTTAATATTGCAGTCAGTACGGCGCGCCTGAACAAGCTTGTAGAACACGCTGTGGGCGATTTAACCGTGACTGCGGAAGCGGGGATGATGTTTGCAGATTTGCAACAAGTTTTAGCCACAGCAGGTCAATTTTTGCCGATCGATCCAGCATATTCACAACAGGCAACTTTGGGCGGCATTATCGCTACGGCTGATTCGGGTTCCCTGCGCCACCGCTATCGGGGCGTGCGCGATTTGCTGTTGGGAATGACGTTTGTGCGATCGGACGGTAAAATTGCTGTAGCCGGAGGTCGAGTTGTGAAAAATGTCGCCGGTTACGACTTGATGAAACTGTTTACCGGTGCTTACGGCACATTAGGCATCATCAGTCAAGTAACTTTCCGAGTTTATCCGCTACCAGAATCATCGGGAACTGTCATACTGACAGGAGAAACTAATGCTTTAGCTGAAGCCACTCAAATCCTATTATCTTCTGCCCTGACACCGACTGCCGTTGATTTGCTGTCACCGCAATTAGTAGAAAAACTGAGTTTAGGTAAAGGTTCGGGATTAGTGGTGAGGTTTCAAAGCATAGCCGAAAGCGTTAAACAACAATCTGGGCGCTTGCTGGAAGTTGCCGAAAAGTTGGGTTTGCAAGGTACTAACTGCGGCGAGAATGATGAGCATCAGTTATGGGAGAGATTACCAGAAACAGTATGGGATTCTAGCACAAATTCGGCAATTATTTGCAAAATAGGAATTAGACCGTCGGAAGCAGTCAAGGCAATTAACGAATTGCCGGTACAAGATGCTTTGATTCATGCGGGCAGCGGTTTGGGGGTTTTGCGGTTTGAGGCTGCGACTGCGGATACGCTGTTGCAGGTACGCCGGGGGTACGAAGCTAAAGGCGGTTTTCTGACTGTTTTGGTAGCGCCTGCTGACATCAAGCAAGAGTTAGATGTTTGGGGCTATACTGGAAGTGCGATCGATGTCATGCGCCGGATTAAGCAGCAGTTTGACCCGGAAAATATCTTGAATTGCGATCGTTTTCTAGTGTGAACTAGATTATTTTAACGAACCGGAATTTCATCCGTTAAATCCGTCAAATAATCCGCTGCCGAACTTTCTCCCATCCGTTAAATCCGTCAAATAATCCGCTGCCGAACTTTCTCCCATCCGTTAAATCCGTTAAATAATCCGCTGCCGAACTTTCTGCCATTATGCAAACTTCAGAAACATCTCAAATTCCCAGCGACGATTTAAAACCTGCGAAAGAAAGCAATTTCCTAGCACAAAATCCGCACTTACAAACCATCGAAATTCCCGGTTTCGATGCCAACAACCCACCCGATCCCAAATTAATCGATACTTGCGTCCACTGCGGCTTTTGCTTATCAACTTGTCCGAGTTATCGCGTACTTGGCAAAGAAATGGATTCGCCCAGAGGCCGCATTTACTTAATGGATGCAATTAACGAAGGTGAGGCACCTTTAAACGAAGTAACTTCGCAGCATTTCGATACTTGTTTGGGCTGTTTGGCCTGCGTGACAACTTGTCCTTCTGGTGTTCAATACGACAAGTTAATTTCCGCAACTCGCCACCAAGTTACCCGAAATCAAAAACGCACTTTTTCTGACAATGTAATTCGCACTCTGATTTTTAATCTCTTCCCTTATCCTCACAGATTGCGGCCTTTACTCGTTCCTCTGTTTATTTATCAAAAATTAGGTCTGCCAAAACTTGTCCGCAAAACAGGTTTGCTGAAAAAAGTATTTCCCCGTTTGGCGGCGATGGAATCAATTTTGCCAGAGGTAACAGTTGATTCTTTTCGGGATAATTTGCCTGAAGTTATTCCCGCACAAGGGGAGAAACGCTATCGAGTCGGCGTGATTTTAGGCTGCGTGCAGAGGTTGTTATTCTCGCCAGTTAATGAGGCTACGGTGCGTGTTTTGACGGCTAATGGTTGCGAGGTTGTGATTCCGAAAAGTCAGGGATGCTGTGCTGCTTTGCCGGAACACCAAGGACAAGCCGAACAGGCCAAAGCTTTGGCGAGACAAATGATTGATAGCTTTGAAAATACGGGCGTTGATTGTGTAATTATTAACGCTGCGGGTTGCGGCCATACCTTGAAAGAATACGGTCACATTTTAGCAGATGACCCGGAATATCGGGAAAAAGCAGAAGCATTTGCTGCTAATGTGAAAGACGTGCAAGAGTTTTTGGCAAGTGCGGGAATTACGGCGAAACTCAATCCTTTGGTTGAGGGAGATTTGACAATTGTTTATCAGGATGCTTGTCATTTGTTGCACGGACAAAAGATTAGTTTGCAGCCGCGTCAGTTGTTGCAACAAATTCCGGGGGTGAAGTTAAAAGAGCCTTTGGATGCTGCTTTGTGCTGCGGGAGTGCGGGGGTTTACAATATGCTTCAGCCGGAGATTGCTGATGAATTGGGTGTGCAGAAGGTGGAGAATTTGCTGAATACTGGCGCGGAGTTGATTGCTTCTTCTAATCCTGGTTGTTCTTTGCAAATTAAGAAGCATTTGGAGTTGCAGGGGAAGGTTGTTACGTTGATGCACCCGATCGAGCTTTTGGACTATTCTATTCGTGGGGTGAGGTTGCAGAGGCATTAGTTTGGTAGGGCGGGCGGTGTCTGCCCTGCTTTTGATATGCTCTTTTGTGGATGAGATTTTTTTAATGAACCGCAGAAATTCGTTGAAAAGTCGTGAAGCGTGGCTATCCCGCGCGTGAATCGCACTTCTCACCCTTCCGAAACAGCTAAAATTAAATCAAACAGTCCCTAATCCCGGACAACAGTTATGGTAACTCAAATCCCAATCCCAACTCAGCAACAGATTATCTACCCCGAAAGCGACGGTAAACCAATGGCAAACAATACCGATCAGTTTCGCTGGATTCTAGTCATTCAGCAAAATATAGAATGGATGTATGCTAATGACGAGAATGTATTTGTAGCTGGCGATTTGTTTTGGTATCCAGTTCAGGGAAGACCGAATATTGTTAATGCCCCCGATGTGATGGTTGTCTTCGGCACACCGAAAAGGAGACGGAGTTCTTATCAGCAATGGAACGAGTCAGGAATTGCACCGCAAGTTGTGTTTGAGATTCTCTCTCCTAGCAATACGCAAGATGAAATGGAGACGAAATTACTGTTTTACGATCGCCACCAAGTTGAAGAATATTACATTTACAATCCTACTAACAATCAACTCAGAGGTTGGTTGCGGGGAGAAGACGGCTTGGATGCGATCGCATCTATGGAAAACTACGCGAGTCCAAGGTTAGCCATCCGGTTCGATTTATCCGGGGATGAATTGCAAATTTATCGACCTGATGGCACTAGATTTTTCTCCTACGTTGAGATTTGTCAACTGCTAGAACAAGCCGAACAACGGACAGAACAAGCCGAACAGCGGGCAGAACTTGCAGAAACAGCTTTAGAAGAGGAACGACGACGATCGCAAATTTTGGCGGAACGCCTGCGAGAAATGGGAATTAATCCAGATGAATTAAGTTAGACAGACTGCGATCGATGGGCATTGACCCAGAACAATTGTAAACTAGATTGGGGAAAAGGGCGATCGGGGGTAAAATTCAAAGAGCTCAATGAGTCTATGACTTCTCAAAAGAAGCACTCCTTGAACGAATGAAGTCAGGTTTCTTAGAAAAGCTTGTCAGTAATTGAACTTCCAAGCTGAGGCTGTCAATTTTCTGGCGCGTCAGACGGAATTGACAATAGTTGAATGAGGTATTAGGGCGGGAAAAATTTAATCGGTATGTCAGCAGTGAAGAAACGGAATTGACCAAAGTGGCGACATCTGCGCGTTCTTTGGTGGTTGCGGTGGGTATTCTGTTGATCAGGTTGGGTGTTGTTGATTTAATGGAATGGATGGGTTTGCCTTGGTTTTAAAGAGGCTTTGCGGTGGGAAACTGGGATTTTGGGGAGGTGCGATCGCCACTCCATCAATTCAGCAAAGCATCGTATTCATCGTGAGAGCCAATCCAGATCCAGTAATAATCTTCCTCTTTTTTTAAAGCTAATGCGCGGTAGTTTTCCGTAATTCTAACTGAGTATAGGTTTTTGCCCACCTTTTTGAAATGCAGCGATGGATGGAAAGGATTTTCTTTCCAAAGCTGATAAGTTTTTCGAGCTTGCTGTTTTATTTGGGGGGATAACGCGCCATAGGCTTTCCAAAAATCAGAAGTTGTTAAGGATTTCATCGATATCCCTCACTTTATTTGCTGCTATGTCGGCTTCGGCTTTCGCAATCAGAGCGTTTAATTTTCCTGTTGACAAGTCCTCTCTCATTTGTCTATCCCACTTTTCATCCAAATAATTTTGCAGCCATGTAACCAATTGACGAACATCTTTTTCTGGAAGTTGTTGAATCGCGGCTTCGATTTCTGGTAAAGCATTCATAGATAAAAATTGGTTTTAGTATCATTCTATATTTTAGCTTAACTCAGGATTGGTATCAGCTTTCCCATACTGTGATGATAATTGGATATCGCGATCGGCTTGAGGAATTGAGCTACCGAGAGCAATGCGTCGAGGATCTGAGCGAAATTGTGCTGGACATTGTAACATGGGGGGCGATCGGTTATTATCCCAGAAAAGTCCGGTTTAAGTTGATGATTGTGGGGATTGTAGCTTTTAATCGCGTTCTGGTGGCACAGTCATACTCACTTTTTCCTTTCGCCATTTTTCTGCACTTTGTTTAACAGCTTCTATTTCCTCAAAATCTACCCGCATCACAGCCATTTCAAATTCTACGCCCAAAACTGTACTAACTTCGAGGATTTCTACAAAACTGGCACATTGATAATCTGTGTCCTCATACTGCCTAACTCGCTGCTCTCCAATTCCTAGTATTTGAGCTAATTCTTGCTGACTGATTTTGGCTGCTATTCTAGCTTTAATTAAAGCATCTGATAGCTTATTTATGCTCTCAACTTTAATTTGAATTGGCTGGATTTTGTCACAATTAATAAGTCTTTCATATTCAGCAATTTCTGCTTGTAAAGCCATCAGGTGAGATTGTTTGACATCGCGAGAAAGTTGCCAACCATCGGGGTCGGTTTTCTTCAGTTTTTCATCTTGGTCTAACGCTCTAATAGAATATTGAAATCTTCGATCGCATTCTTGGCTGTATTCATACTGTTTTTCATTTTTAATCATGGTTTCCACCTTAATAAATCTATAGCAATAATGCCAGCGGGCTGCTGTCCTAGCCTAAAGACTGCGATCGATGGGTATTGACCCGGAACAATTGTAAACTAGATTGGGGAAAAGGGCGATCGCACTTTTCAAGTTTAGCAAAAGTGCGATCGCCACAATGACCAATGACCAATGACCAATGACCAATGACCAATGACCAATGACCAATGACCAATGACCAATGACCAATAACTAATGACCAATGACTAATGACTCTCTCCCTCTTCCAACTTCAAAAAATGCACTTGTCCCGAAGCTTCCGCCGACACAATTGTCACCCCATCCGGCGCAATAGCACAAGCTTTCAAAGCACTATCTCCCATGAAACTAGCAATTACTTCTCGACTTAACAAATCCCAAACTTTGAGAGTATTGTCATCGGAAACAGAAATCGCCTTATTTCCCACAGTCGCCACAGATGTTACCGCATCCGCATGACCTCCCAAAGTAAAAGTTTCTTTTCTACTTGACAAATCCCAAACTTTTAGATTCTTTTCCCGCCCGCCTGAAATCGCCCATTTCCCATCCGTCGTAACTGCCACAGCATTCACAAAACTCTCATGACCTTTGAGAGTGAAAATTAGATTTTTGACAGCTAAATTCCATAAATTTGCCACAATATTCTTTTCTTTCCCCAAACTCCAAACCTTCAGAGTTTTGTCGCCGGAAGCCGAAATTACCCGTTTTCCGTCAGGAGTAACTGCCACAGCTTTTATCCCGTCAGCATGACCTGAAAACGTCAAAATTTCCTCTCCTGTTTCTAAACTCCAAACTTTAATAGTTTTGTCTCCCGAACCCGAAATCGCCATCGTTCCGTCGGGAGTCACTGCTACCGAGTTCACCCAGTCTGTATGACCCGTGAAATTAAAGATTTCCTCTCCGGTTTCTAGATTCCAAACTTTCACGGTTTTGTCGCCAGAACCCGAAACTACTCGCTTGCTATCTGCTGTAATTGCGATCGCTTTTACCCAATCTTTATGACCAGTAATAGTAAAAAGTTCCTCTCCATTTTCCAGATTCCAGACTTTAATGCTGTTGTCGCCAGAACCGGAAATCGCTTTAGTACCGTCGGGAGTAACTGCTACAGCATTTACCCAGTCATCGTGACCTGCACATGATAAATTTTCTTTGCCTATTTCTAAGTGCCAAACTTTCAGAGTTTTGTCAGAGGAACCAGAAACTATCCTCTTGCCATCGGGGGTGACAGCTACAGCATTTACTGGCGCGATGTGATTGGTGAAAGTGAAAAGTTCTTGTTTTGTTTCCAGATTCCAAACTTTTAGGGTTTTGTCGCCGGAAGCCGAAATTACCCGTTTTCCGTCGGGACTGATGGCCACAGCTTGAACGAAACTACTGTGTTTTCCTAATCTAAAAAGTTGCTTCTTTTCTGACAAACTCCAGACTTGGACAGTTCCGTCATAACTACCGGAAATTATTTGTTTGCCGTCAGGAGTAACTGCTACAGCTTTTACCCAATCTTCATGACCTGTCAGAGTAAAAAGTTCTTTTCCAGTTTCTAGATTCCAGACTTTGATGCTGTTGTCTCCAGAACCGGAAATTAATCGTTTGCTATCAGGAGTTACTGCTACGGACTGCACAAAACTACTGTGACCTTTGAAATTGAAAATTACTGCCCCTGTTGACAAATTCCAAACTTTTATGCTGCCGTCCCAGGAACCCGAAATTACTCGCTTGCCGTCGGGAGTTACTGCTACTGCTTCTACCGCAAAAGTATCGCCGGCAAATGTCAATATTTCGGTGCCAGTTTCTAAATTCCAAATTTTAATCGTATTGTCCCAAGAACCGGAAATTATTTTGGTGCCGTCGGGAGTGATAGCTACAGCATTGACGTAGGTAAGATGACCTCTGAGGGTGGAAAGTTCTGATCCTGTTTCTAAGTGCCAAACTTTGAGAGTGTGGTCGGACGATGCAGAAACTGCTCGCTTGCCGTCGGGGGCGATTGCTACAGCTTGTACCCAATCTGTATGTCCGGTGAGGGTGCGCAGCAATCTCCCGCCTGGAGGGGTAAAGCTGGGCGTTAGTGGCCGCAGCCAGGGGCTTTTCTGGTGTCTTGCTTGTGCTAGCAGTGCTTGAATTTCGGGAATTTCAAAGCGCATCAACCGGGCAATTAATTGGGCTGCTAGTTGGGTTTGGTCTTTGGCTAGAATGTGGGCAGAAAGCCGAATTGCTTCTTGGATTAATTTGAGTTTGTCGGCTTTTTGGTCTGATGTGATAATGTCGGGACTGGTTGCTAAATCGTAGTCTTCTATTAGCGCTTGTACTCCCGATGCTGACAGTTTGGCTTCAATAAAATTGTAATCTGTTAGTAAGCTGTATAATTTGTCTGAGTCTGATGTCGCTGCTAGCTGATTTGGCAGGATTCCCAAACAGTGCATTTGTTCTGCGGGCTGCATTTTATCCAGTCCTTGTGTAAACTCGCTCATAAATTTACGGATGTCTTTTTTTAAATGTATACGATCGCTGCACCCTGCTTTCCAAGTCGATCGAGAAACTTTTTTCTGGATTTCGCTCTTGACTTAGCATGACATATTTGAATGCTGTTTGCTACGTCTTATGCTGCCGCTTGTTTGCTGATGGTTCGATGAATTGCTGGTTTTTTAGTCCGAGTCTGCTTTGAGCATTTTTTTATGAGTCCGATTGAATTAATAAATCGCGACCAATCTCATTCAATCGGCGCAGCGCTAAATTTAGCGTTCGATCGCTAAAAGCTGACATATATCTTTGTTTTTCTTAATATAGCGGTTCTCAAAAAGTGAGATATGCCCACAGAGGCCAACCCTGTCAAGGTGTCTGCTGAGTCTGAATAAAAGTCTATCAAACACCTAAAATATCGTAGTTTGTAGGGTGCGCAATGCGCACCGGCTCATCTTGTAGGGTGCATCAAAAAGCATTAAAAAAGTCAACCAGTACGCATTTCGATGGTATCAAAGTCAACTGGTGCTTACGGCCCACCCTACAAATTACCAAATTTCAAGCATTTTTGGCACTCAAAAGCAAGCTGAGCACACACCTTGACAGGACTGCCACAGAGGCCTATGCCCACGGAGGCCTATGCCCACGGAGGCCTATGCCCTATGCCGGATAGTACCTCATATGAGAGTTCGAAAGGCTATATAGCTAGTTAAAGCTAAAAATTTTGATGTGTGGCAATGCTATCTGATGTCGAAACAAGACTTTTTTAACGAAACATGATGCTGGATGCTCTAATTTTCTGGTCACTTGGGCTGTATCAGCGAGGTAAATGTCTCCCCCCGGTTGGGCTTCGTACCTCAACCGCATCTGCAATCTGCGCCAGCCCAAAGCTCTCGGAAAGTTTTGCAGGCGCGCCCCATTCCTTTAAAATATAGAGTAGGACTTGCACTCTTAAACCAGGTTTATAGCTAAAATCATTGGTTTGACTGCTAGGTGATCCGTCAAAAACCGGGTTTCTGACTCCATAGGGCGCAAGTCGCGATCGAAAATAAAGAAGTATTTAAGTTTAGAGACAAATTTCATGGATGTTATTGAGTTTTTTGAGTTAAGTGCAGGTAAATGGTTTTCTCAGCGTACTGTACACAATCTCAATTCTGGGGAATTGCAGGCAGGTAAATCTGACCTAAAAATAGAAATACTGACAGCTAGCGATGCAGCAGTCGTTAAACTTTGCCAACAGCATTCGATTAACCCAGCCTCTACTAAGCTAACCAGTGTTCGGATTAGTTGGGATGGTATTCCCGATCGCGCCGAAGCTAAACAAATTGGTTCTACAATATTAGCGATCGTCCCGAATCTTGACAATCCCAGCGAAGGACAAGTGTTGCAAGATAAGGGAAACACCCGCTACGTGATGGGTGGCGACGATGTGCTGACATTGATTACAGAATCAGACACTATTCATGCTGAAGAAAGGCTGTGGTATCTGATTCCCAACCTGCGGCTTCGGACTAGCGTTGTCAAGCAAGCTAACGGTACGGAACAAGCATCTTTTTGTTCGGAAATTCGGATGGGAGTAACTGCTAAAATTCCAGAATAAAAAATAACTATTTAATTCCCAAGATTCAAATTTCTAAACAGTCAGCAGCGTCGCCCTTCGACGCTTCGCGAGCGGATAAACGCCCTGCGTTGGGTCGAAGGGTCAGCAGTCATGTATGAGTTCAACCGGAATTGATCTTATTTTTGTTTTCTGCTTTCTCCTTTCTTTCTTCGACCTTCTCTGGCAATGGCTTTTAACTTGGTGTGAAAGTCCGTGTGTTTGACAACAGGGAATGATTTTGACACAGGTTTTTCCACTAAGAAGCGATCGACCTCGGATCGATCGGCTAGGGCGTTAATCACCACATCTTCGTATACTACAATTTCTGTATTTTCTTTGGTGCGATCGTCGGCTGCGGGCAGTTTTTCTGTTTCCTGGGCCTCTGTATTCGAGACTTCTGCATCTGGCGCGCGATCGATCTTTGGTTCTGACGGCTCAACCAAATCTAACTCTGCGACACTGACTTCCGATTCGGGGTTCGATAAAAGTAGATCGTTTTGCGGTAGTTTAGGATCTCTTTCAGAGGTTAAATCTTGAGGGAAATTGTTGCAGACTAAGCGTTCAAACTCGCGATTGAAATGATATAGAGGTTGACCCATTCGGTGCCACATACTCAATAGCTGTCCGACAGAAACAGCCTTGTATCGCCCTTGATAAAGCGCTTCAACTACTGCTAAACGCAGCCAATAGCCGGGATACTTTGTCAGCCATTCACCAGCCAATTTCTCTGCTTTTTTGCCACCTAGGTCAAAACCGTAGTGAACCAGCAGAGCGGCTGCTTGTGCAGATATTGCTGTCACTTCTGTCATTTGTTATTGGTTGGTTGACTGTTAACTGTTGACTGTTGACTGTTGACTGTTGTCTGTTGACTGTTGACTGTTGACTGTTGACTGTTGACTGTGGGTTCCAATTACCCAATGACCAATTACCAATGACCAATTACCAATTACTAATTCCCCATTACCAAATTACCAATGCCCTGTTTGGCCTGTTTGGCCAATGCCCTGTTTGGCCTGTTTGGCCAATGCCCTGTTTGGCCAATTAGCCAATTGAATTAATCGGATAAACGCACACCTCCTTCTACAGTTTTCACGTCGCCGGAAAAAGGTTGGGGAGTGCCGTTCCAGTTGAAGTCGCTAATTCTAAAAGTCAGACTGCCGACTTGACGTTCAGGATTAAAACGCAAAATAATTGCGTAGCTGCGGCGGCTATATTCTAAAGTGTAGTTTGTACTGATTGTTTCCCTGCTGTCTAAATTAATAGCACTTTGAAATCCGACTCGAAACCCTCCGTAAACTTGTTGGACAAGCCCAAAAGATAGGACTTTCAAATCTACTAAGCGATCGAACAAATAAGGTGATATGCCGTCCCGCGCTACCTGAGTGTAGGTCACGTTAAATCCAGTGTAATCGAGGAAAGGGCGGGAGAACTGGCCGAATTGTCCTTGAATCCCGATGCTACTGGCGATCGAGTTTTGTCGATCGCCACTGCTGTAATAAGAGCCAACTCCTCGGACTCCCAAGGCTAGTTGCAAGAAGGGAACCACTGGGTTGCGCGTGTACTTCAAACCCTGGGTGGGAGTGCGGGGCAGCGGTTGACCTTGCCAGAGGTTGAAGCCGCGGCTTAAGGCGACGCTGGCTTGGGCGCGGCCTAAATCGATGCGGTTGTTTTCCCGCGCTGGTTCGAGCAAGTCTGGTCGATCGGTGTCAGCATTGATAAATTGATACCCGGCTTGGTAGCTGAGATTGATGCCAGTTCCTCCGAGTGGGATGACGGGGGAAGTCAGGACGGCCCCGAGGCTACTCTGCACGGTTTGAAAGCCCAGAGAACCGTTAAACAGTCGATCGCGATAACTATATTCTGCTGCTAAGTTGTGATTGCCGATCGACTGGCGCAGGCGCAAATTGCCCCGAAAGCTGTTTTCTGGCAAATTCGGGAAATTCTCGAAACTCAGGAATATCGCCGAGGCTTCGATATTGGTACGGGGGCCGAGCCTAGTGGTCAACTTCGCTTTGAGCCCGTAGCTGTCGGGAAAAAACGGATTGCCACCGTGCTCTGCCACGACCCGCTGGAGGTATATTTGGGGTGTCAGGGTGAGCCGCACCGGCCCGTTTTGCAATACCTCAAAACCGCACTCGGCATACAAACCGCCCCTGTCCCCGCCGTCGTAGCCAAAGGTCAAACAAGGGCCGCTCTGCTGCCGGCTGTCAAAGACTTGCCTGCGGGGATATACGGGTATTTTGACGCGGTTGTCGAATACTAAGCGGGGCGAATTTGTGACTAATTCTTCAGCCGTGGGCGAAATCCTTCTAATCGTCGCCCTCCGGGCCCTGTATTCAAATTCTGGCGGGGAAAACGGGTCGTTAGTAATCCGAATGTTGGTTGCTACTCTGGCGCCGTTTGGCAGAAGTTCGAGGCGTTCTGCTTCAAAGCGGATGCGGTTGACTGCGCCGACAACTTGGGGGGCTGCTAGCTGTCCGCCGCCGCCGATGGTCACGCTGGCTGCGCCGGGGGATTTGACTCCGCGCAGGGGTTGCTGGCTGGTAATTCGATCGCTCAGAGGCTGTTCGAGAATGGTTCCGGCACTAATATCTGTGGGTAGTGTGGGCGTTAATTCGCTACCTGCTGCGGGTAGGAATATTTCGCCGCTTGCTTGTTCGACGGAGCCGGAGTTGAGCCCGAGATTGAAGTCCATCTGCTGCCCGCGCACTACTTGTTGGCCGCGGGTATAGGCGACATTGCCGGATGCTACCACTTGGCGGGTGACTAAGTTGACGATCGCCCGATCGGCATCAATCACAGTTTGCCGGAACCGCACGACGACTCTACCAACCGCCGTGACAATTTGCTGCTTCTCATCAAATTCTTGGCTGTCGGCCTTAATTTCGATGGTATCGGCAGGAGTCACCGGAAATGGCACCGTGCGCTGGGAAGGCGCGGTGCGGACTCCCGGTGGCGTGGCTGGTTTCGGCTTTGGTGGCGTGGCTGGGGGAGTTCCTGGTGTGGGGGCGGTTCCCGGTGCTGGAATCTCGAACTGTTGCTGTTCGGTCGGAGTCTGTTCGGGCGTCGGTTCTGGAATGATTATCTCAGCAGGTTCGGGAGAGTTATCTTGTAACTGCTGACCTTTTGCCTGATACCAATTGTCCGGTTGTTCGATCGCATTTTTGTCTGCTTTTCTCTGCGCTGCTGCGGTTCTTTGCCGATTGCGAGCAGCAACGGCATTTTCGATGGAACTCAATTTGTAAGCCGTAAACGAGCTATCTTTCTGTGCTTGAGCAGTTTCCGGCTTTCCCACCGGAATCTCTCGCCCAAATCCCACTACTGCGTCGCCGCTTTCTACTGCGGTTAGGGGGTCTGCGATTTCTAAAGGCTGGCTGCTGGTGGCTGGGGTGGTACCGAGGAGTGCGGCTCCTTCTGTTTGGGCTGGTGGCTGGGGTGGTTGAAGGATTTCTGGACTTGCTTCCGGTATTTCTGCGGGGTTGCGGAGGGTGTCTCCATCGCCGGCCGCCACGGTTAGGGCGACTTTCTGAGGCTTGGCGATGTAGATGATGGCAGAGGGTTCTGGCGGCGGTACCGGATAGGGCATAATTACAAAGTGTGGGTCATTCGATTTTAGATTTTAGATTTTAGATTTTATAGGTGCAAATTTTTAATAACTTATATCAATTCCAGTTGCACTCAGACATGAGATGGAGCACACTGCACGTGCAGTTTCCTGACTGTGGGTAACATTAATTCGGATGCTACTGAATTTGATATTACATCTCCAAGGCAACTGTTTAAACATTCATCTGAACATCTAAAATTTGCAGTGGCTTTGGTGCGCCCAAGTCTGGCTGCTTTCAAAACTTGCTCTCGACACAAGATAACCTCGCTGGCGGTGCGAGGTCAAGTTTTGTGTGAGTAATTTTTGCGGACTTGTGGGCTGGTTCGGGGGATGCGGTGATGCGCCCCTGAGTCAGCGGGCGAGATTTCGCGTTTATTCCATGTCTCTGCGGTTGGGGTTCCGGGCTGGGTCATTGGACAAGAACCCAAATACGAACAGGGAAACAAAAAATAAAACAACTACATTAACGACGATTTTGAGGGTTAGCACTGTGGGAGTCTCCAAAGATGACATTATACTGAGCTGATTTGTTGCTGTTGCTGCAACTTTTTTATTTTGACACTCCCCAGCCGTCAAGGCGTGGGGATTCTTAATTCATCGACTGACCTTTAAGCCCTATGTCCTTTCGGCAATTCTTAAACCTTTCAACCGTACAAAAGTACAAATTGACGAGCTTAACTCACAGCAACCTCAGAGGGTCTATCTCCAAAAGCTTACTAGAATACGAGACTAGGGTTCGGGTATGCCCTACCCTACCTGACAAACGAACTAAATTATTTGTTTTCAGGTAAGCGAGAATGCGTTGATTCTCTAGCTGTTTAGCGAGTTTTCGCTGCTCTTAGTCCAACAATTTTGTGCCTAAAAGTGTGTCTTAACTGTTTCACTTCGGGCAAAGGAGTTTAACCTTGACGATTATAGTCTACTACGAATACAAGCTAATTGCGGTTTTTTGAAGAATGGCTTTAATTTATTAAAGCCGCCCTACAAGGCGATGTACTGATCCCATTGTTCTGATCAGAAGAAGATTAGTCAATTTTCTCTGGGCTTTTGAGGATTTTTGGCAAGTTGATTTTTGCCCAATTCCACAGTTGCTCTACGATTTTTTCTAGTCGTAGCATTACTACATCGAGCCATTCGAGCACTTGTTCTAGCGGGTGCTTAATGTATCCCATTGATTCGGCTTCTGTTTCTAAGTATTCGCTCTCGGCTGGCGCGTCTATAGTCTGACTTTTTGGTTGTACGGCGGTGTATCTGCTGGTTTGGGCGGTGATTGCTACTGGGGATTGGCTATTTTGTCTGATGTTCGGGTTGGTGTGTTTTGGCACTTGGGTTTCCTGTGCGCGCCCTGCTGTTGGTTTTGCTGTGAGTGCAGAGCTATTTTTTTGAGTAATTGCTAAATTTGATGCCGATTGGGATTGACTTTTGTCATTTTTTGTGAGCAAGCTCTGTTTTAGCTGCCCGAGCATCTGGTGAATTGCTTGGGGGTAAGGGGATATTGAGACTGCGGTCGATCGACCTTCCGCCAATTCTCCCAATTCTGCAATTGGGGGCTTGACTTTTGCGATGACTTGTGATTTTTCTGCTTCGGAACTTGCCTCGATTAATTTCTGCGGTGCTGCTTCCCCGAATAAGTCTTGCCAATTCAACCACGGTCGATCGACCTCTGGGATGTTTTCCGTGTCTTCTTTTGACTTTTGCTGTTTCAAATAATACTGAATTGCAACGGATTTCTCAGTGCTATCGCTGGCTGCGGTTTCTTTGCCCAGGAGTTGGTCTACGGACGACCAAATCATTTGTTCGATGTTTTTAGCGTACTTTTCGAGGATATCGCGGGCGGAAATATCTAAATTGATTTCTGTGCCGGATGTATCATTTTTTACTCTGGGGATGACTGTGGGTTCGACGGTGGTTTTAGCGGATGGGGGTAGGGTAAATTCTTCGAGGTTGACGGCGGCATGATCGAGTAATGTAACAAAGGAGAGAGGTATGGCTGCTCGATCGAGCTTGCTGTTAAAATAAGTTTCTAATTTTGGGGTATTATTGTCGATCAAATTCGATGCAGCAATTGAGGGCTGTGGGATTTTTGCAGGGGCGATCGGTTTGATCGCCTTTTGGACTAAAATTAGATTGCGGTCGATCGACTTTTTAACCGCGAAGATTGATTCTCCAAACTGATTTCTTTTCAAAGCAACCGGACTCGTCTGAAGCCAAGCCATCAATTCCCAAAAACGGCGTACAGGTGGAAGCTGAGATTTTTTAGCAGCAGATTCCAAACCCAGATTGAATTTTAATTCTTTTTGGGCAATTTCCCGTCGTTCGGGCCCGCCGTTGGCAACTTCCCAAGTTATGCGACCTTCGAGCAGTTCTTGCTGTTCGGGTGTCAAAATATCTAATATCTGATTTTCATGTCCGACTAAGACTAAAGTCCGGGCTGGGATAAAACTGGCAATTCCCTCAACTTTCAGTTGCGGTTTTAATTGAGTGTTAGCAAGCGAGTGTTCTAAGACGGAAGTTGTTTGATGCTTTGCGGTTTGTCCGCTAAACTTGATTGCCGGATTTAGTAACAGCGGAAAGTTAGTTAAAGTTGTCGCCGTTTGCGACGAGTTTAGCAAATTTTGGGCGAGGTGCAAGATTTGGGCGATCGAACTTTCCGACATTTCCCCCTCATCCCAATTTTGTAGCAAATCGGGATTTTCGTCCCCGACATCTTTTTGCAATTCGGGTAAATCTACTTTGAGGCTGGATTCCCGCAATTGTCGGCCCAGCATTCTGGAACTTTGCACGAGCAAGTAAGCTGGATAAAGTAAAATTTGGGTGGCGGTGAGAGTTCCTTGTTTAACTTGTCGCCAAGTTCGATCGCAATTATCAGCGACTTGGCGGGACTGTTTGGATATAAAATTTAATAGTCGGCTTTGGTATGGGCCGTAATAACCGTTGGACATAAGTTTAATTATTGAATTTTGATTTTTAGATTCGCGCCGGAATTTCCGAATATTGCGGTAAAATCAAAGCCAGATATTAATTGCAATTTCAAAACCTCTGCAACCCTTATTTCTTCGCGTTTTTCGCGTCTTCACAATTCAATCCGATCTTTGATTCCCACGCAAGTCCTATCTTAGCTAAAAATGAACGCTTCTGTGTCACCTGCGATCAATAATATTTCTAAAGTTGTAGAGAAGTTGCGCCGCCTCAGCCAAGTGGAGGTTCAGTCTGGTTGGAGATATGGCGATTCTGACTCTGCTGTTTCTTCGCTAAGTATTTGTAACTGGCCCGTTGCCGAACTTAATGAGAAAGAACATATTGCTTGGCCGTCTGGGAAGCAAGTTGTTTATTTGGGACAGCAACTGATAATTCCTGACAATTTGCACGGCTATCCGGTGACGGGTTTGCGGTTGTTGCTGGGCTTGACTTGGTGGGCCGAAGATGCTCAGATTTTTGTCAACGGTGATTTGGTCGGACAGGGCGATTTGTTTGATTGTAGCGATCGAGTTTTGTTGAGTTCGTCGGTCAATCCCGGAGATCAGTTTTTAGTTATCTTGCGGTTGGTAAGTCCCGGTCACGATAGCGGTGCTTTAGTGCGATCGATTTGTTTGTACGAAGCAGCAGACTCGGCTTGTTTCGATCCGGGTTTTGTGGCCGACGAATTAGAGATTTTGCAAAATTCGCTTTCTGGTAATCTGGAAAATTTAAATGCCCAATACTTCCCCACTAAAATAATAGCCGATGAGGCAATTATTGTCAAGGGGGAAATGCTGAAATCTCAAATTGATTTGGCGGTTGGTTTGATTGATTGGTCTGCTTTGCCGAATCGCCAAAAGTTCGATCGCTCGTTGTCTGTTTTGCGGCACAATTTATTGGGATATCTCCGAGCTTTTTCTGGGGAGTTAGATGATTTAACCGCAGAGGCCACAGAGAACACAGAGAGAAGAAGAAGAGATGCAGTTTCTCAGGTTGTGGAAAATCAGCACAGTACATCTATATATATAGGGGAAACTGCTGAGGGGACATCTTTTTCTGGGGAGTTAGATGATTTAACCGCAGAGGCCACAGAGAACACAGAGAGAAGAAGAAGAGATGCAGTTTCTCAGGTTGTGGAAAATCAGCACAGTACATCTATATATATAGGGGAAACTGC
>Ga0335395_10000222_pt1 | contig 35974 bp, 30 predicted proteins | sample MAT02_FD_205744 | JGI IMG/M metagenome (GOLD analysis project Ga0335395, IMG submission 205744) | Freshwater microbial communities from Lake Fryxell liftoff mats and glacier meltwater in Antarctica - MAT-02 (spades assembly) (version 2) ... | reverse complement strand
AATACACTATTAACGCTTACTCCAAATCGTTTTGCGACTTGAGAAAAGCTCAAGTTCTCTCGCTGTTTTATTAAGAGTACTTTCTTACGGAAATCAATCGAATATGTCATTTATAAATCACACAAAATTTTTAGGTAATTTTTACTATAACTAATTTATATTATTTAGGCTATATTTTATATAAACAGGCTACATACTTACTTTTCTTTGATAAAAAAAATTTCGAGAAGATAGCCCATTGGGTTAGAATATTAAAAGACTGAGATTCTAATTTTCAGCCACTTTTTGGCCAAAAGATTACAAAGTTAAAATAGAAAATAGTGAGAAAAATAAACTATCTAAATCTTGCCTAGTAGCAAGATTTAAAAGAAATTTATTAAAAAAGGCAGAGTAAATATATAACTGTTGTTATTAATAAAAATAGCCTTTCTTAATAAGTAATCGTCCAAGATTCTTGCTACTAAATTTACCAACCTTGCCTTTTTCGACAATAAGGGCAATCTCTACATTTTTTTGAACACTGGCTACAGTCTCGCCCTTGTTGTTTTCTTTGTTCTCTTTTTCTTCGTTCTTTTTCCTGTTTTTTTCTTTCTATTCTTATTTGTTGCACATTATGATAAGTCTCATTTATTCCCCATGCCGCTAAAGTCCCTCCTATTGCTCGACAATAAGGATTTGGTAATACAGCTAAAACTGTGCCAATTATTGCAGCAGTCATTCCAATATCAAGCGAATCGTATGGATGAATTGACATATGATCGTAATTAGAATCAACGTGTGCAAAACATACTTCATAACCTAAAACCACATTAAAAAAGAAATCAGCAGGCAATCTATTCATCACCATCTTTAGGTCTTTTTTATAATTGCGAATATACTCTTCACTCAATTTAGCATCAGGATATTCTAAATTATAGTCATCGAAAAATGAATTAATAACTTTAAAAATATTGTCTTTTTTATAATCGTAGCCTTTTTGATAATATTCACCAATATCTCTATTGATAACAATTAATTTAAACATCAGTTCTTTAACATTTGCTTCTATCTTATATTTTTCAACATCAACTATATGTTTTTTAATGATAATTTCGACCGGATCTTTAGCATATACTTTTCCTAAGCTTAAAAGTATCCCCAATAATATAACATATGAAAAAGCCAAAATACATGAAGTAAAATAACTCCTAGAACCGAATACCATAAAATTATCCTTTTTGTTCTTTTTAAATATTTAACTCCTATTTGATCTAAACAATGAAATATGTTTAAGACAAAAACAAAACAAAAAAACATATCAAACAACAGTATTTTCCAAAAACTATGCATTATCTTGTCCTCAGTTTAGTTTTTTTATTCTTCTTACACAAAATAATCACCTCTATTTATGTTTAGGTGAAAAATATATATAATTAAATTTTTTTATACACGTTATTTATTTAAAAATTTAACATCTATAGCCTAAATAATATAAATTAGTTATAGTAAAAATTACCTAAAAATTTTGTGTGATTTATAAATGACATATTCGATTGATTTCCGCAAGAAAGTACTCTCAATAAAACAGCGAGAGAACTTGAGCTTTTCTCAAGTCGCAAAACGATTTGGAGTAAGCGTTAATAGTGTATTCCTTTGGTCTAAAAAACTCGAGCCGCAGCAAACACGGCAAAAACCTCCAACAAAAATTCACAATGATCTTCTGCTTGAAGATGTTGAGAAATATCCTGATGCTTATATGTATGAGCGAGCAAAACGATTATCTGTTAGTCCTGCTGGGATTCGCTTTGCCCTGAAGCGCCTTAATATTACCCATAAAAAAAAGCCTCCATCACCCTAAAGCTTGCCCAGAAAAACGGCAACTATTTCAAGGCAAAATTAAAGAGTATAAAGAGTTTTGTCGTCCAATTATTTACATTGATGAAAGTGGTTTTGCTCATGACATGCCAAGGCATTAGGGTTACTCTTTAAAAGGAAAGCGTTGCTTTGCAGTGCATGATTGGGGAGCCAAAGGCAGAACAAATGCAATAGGAGCTTTGCTTGGAAAAGATCTACTGACAGTTGCATTATTTGAATCTAACATAAATACAGAAGCTTTTAACGTTTGGGTAAAACAAGAGCTATTGCCTGTCCTCCCTCCTCAAAGTATCATTGTTATGGATAATGCAACATTTCATAAAAGTAAATGGTTACGAGAAAACATTGAACTACAGGGGCATACGCTTGAATATCTTCCACCTTATTCTCCTGATTTAAATCCTATTGAATACAAGTGGGCACAAGCTAAACATTTGAGGAGAAAATATAATTGTAATATTGATCAACTTTTTACTCAATTTAACCTATAACTAATTTATGCTACCTTGGCCATACCTAAAGATAGCTTAAAACATGTTTCTAATATCTAAAAACACCTCTGAAAATAATATGAACAGATTTGCCTTAGGTTTATGATTATGTGCGAAAGCTAGGCTTTCGCATTTTGAAAATCATTTACCTTACCAATTAAAGAGCATCCTCTTCATTTTCCCAATGCTGTAAGATCACTTGCATATCCAATTTCTGAGTTTTATTCACTTGATGGGCTAAAATTGCAAATTCTGCTCGATCTGTTGCATTTTTTAAAGATTCACATGCCAAAATTAAGTATGTCGATAAACAAGGATCTGCTTGAAAATCGGATTGCTTGAACAACTCAAATGCTTTTTCTGCGACTTGCTCGTCTTTAAAAGCAATTAAAGCAATGGCAGCTTTTTCATTATCTTCGTTGATAGGTTGACTGGCCACGACACGTAATAAGAACTCCTTTGCAGGCTCTCCAATTTCTTTTAAGGCTTCTAAAATGATATCATCGGCAAAAAAATCCCCTTCTCCAATTGCTTCAAAAAGAGAAATGATTGCACGCTTGTCTCCGATGCGTCCCAAACATTTGACTACTAGGGAAGGAGCTAAACCATATCCTGGATAAAGGGCATCATGAAACTGCTCATTGCGTAACAAATCCATTAATAGTTTAACAATGGATCCTTTTTCTTTTACAATTGCTGCCACCTCTTCTTCTGCATCTTCGTCTTCACAGAGGATTAAATCAGCAATTAATTTTGGATGGGGATTTTTTGGATTGTTAATCTCATAAATAGACCGTAATTGGCGATAGGCTTCACGCGAATCCGCAACTTTTTGCATCTCCTCAGCAAGTAAAAACATCGCTGCCAAATTTTGCTTCACCTGCTTTTCCATTATATCTAGCTTTTCAATGCGATCTAAAGTAATTTGTGGCTGTATGCCTTTACCTTCTTGCGCATAATAATCTAACATTACAGAAAAAAGACCACCGAAGTGGGTATCACGATGCATTAAAATTTCATGATCGAGAGCATCAGCTATGGGAAAATGATCAAAAGATGGATCAACAGTTTCATTTTGTTCCATAAAATATATCCTTAAGTACTTTGTACAATTATCGTTTGTTGGTTGACTTGCTGTAAAACTAAGTTAGCATTATAACTGGAACGTACAAAAGGTCCAAAGTATAAATAAGGAATTCCTAGAGAATAACCAAATTCTTCATATTTTTTAAATTGGTCAGGATGTACAAAACTTTTCACAAGAAGTTTACGCGGGTTAGACTGTAAATATTGGCCCATGGTCACAATATCACAATGTATATTTCTCAGATCGTGTAAAGTAGTAAAAACTTGCTCTTCAGTTTCTCCTAAGCCTACCATTAAGCCTGATTTGACTTTCATACCTGCATGATAACGATGTGTGGCTGCATAAGAAAGAATTTTGAGTGTTAATTCATAGGTGGCTTTATGTCTTACACGAGGAGTTAATTCGCGCACCGTTTCAATGTTATAATTAAAAATCTCAGGCTTGGCTTGCAGGACTGCATCTAGAGCTGAAAAATTCCCCATGAAATCTGAGGTCAAAACTTCTATCGTTACATTTTCGTTGTGTTCTCTAATGGCTTCGATAATTTTTACTAGATGGCCTGCGCCTCCGTCATCTAAATCATCTCGTGCCACCATAGTAATCACAACATGCTTTAATCCCAATTCCTTTACAGAATTCGCCACGCGTTTAGGCTCATCTTGATCTAACGGCTTGGGAGTTTTAGTAAAATCGATGTCACAAAACCCGCAATTGCGCGAACACTCTTTTCCCATGGCTAAAAAAGTAGCCGTTTTTTTTGACCAACATTCTAATAGATTTGGACATTTAGCTTCTTCACAAACAGTATGGAGACGATTAGTGGAAATAATGCGACTGGTTTGTTGTAAAGCCCCTCCTTTAGGAAGCTGACGATGAAGCCAAGATGGAAAACGTCCTCGACCCACTGCTGTATTGCTTAGTTCTTCTTCCGCAAGGTTAGGTAAAACATTCAGGCGATTTTTTTTTGTGGGCATTGCATCTTGGCTCATACAGAATAGTCCTCTTCAATTATTTTTTAGATTTTGGAGGATAGTGAAGAGGTAATCCTTCAGCTAAAAATGCTGCTTCTAACCAAGCTTCAGATATCGTAGGATGGGCATGAATTGTTTCTGACAAACTTTCCACCGTCAGTTCATTTGTAATTGCCAAAGTCATTTCAGCTATTAAAGTCGCAGCTTCAAAACCAACAACTTGCGCACCAAGAATCTGCCCTGTTTTTTCATCAATCACAATTTGCGCAAAACCTTCAGTATGCAGAGCTGCTTGGGATTTTCCTAAAGCTTGAAATGGGAAAGCTCCCAATTTTGCTTTGTAGCCCTGCCTCACTGCTTCATCAAAAGATAAACCGACTGTTCCAATTTCAGGATGAGTAAATATAACAGAAGGAATAGCCTGATAAGACATATGAGCATTTTTGCCGCAAGCGTTATCTGCTGCTACAATACCTTGATGAGAAGCGACGTGTGCAAGCCACCATTTAGATGCAATGTCTCCTACTGCATAAATGCCGGGAATAGATGTTTCCATTTTGTCATTGACGCTGACCATGCGGTTATCTAAAACGGCTACACCAATTTTATCTAAACCAATTTCCTGAGTATTTAAAGATCGGCCTACAGCAACCAAAGCCATTTGTGCTTCATAAGTTTTGCCTCCAAAGACAGTAACTAGAATCCCTTTATCCGTGTGATCAATTTTTTCGACTTTGACATTTGTGTCCACTTGAATCCCACGTTTTGTAAAAGCTGCTGTTAAGGTTTCACAAACATCTTTGCTTTCAGTCGCAATGATAGAGGGTAATAACTCTAAAATTGTTACTTTTACTCCTAAAGTTGCATAAAGTGAGGCGAACTCACAACCAATCACTCCTCCGCCGACAATAATGATAGATTCGGGAAGCTCTTTGAGTTCCAAAAGAGAAGTAGAGTCATGAATTTTTTTATAGTCAAATGGAAAGGCCGGAATATTTCGTGGTTCTGATCCTGTAGCAATAATAATGTGATCTGCGACAACAGTGCAAGGCTCATCACCAAAGACTTTGATTTCATTCGCACTGGCAAATTTTCCAAATCCACGAATTAAAGTGATTTTATTCGCTTTGATCAACCCCTCTAATCCTGTGCGCATTTTATCAACGACTTCATCTTTATGACGCGCAAGCTGAGTGAAATCAACTGTGACATCTGTAAAATGAATACCAAACTTAGATGCATGCGAAAATTGCGAAACGATATCAGACCCAGCAATTAACGCTTTTGAGGGAATACATCCGCGATTCAAACAAGTTCCCCCCAATTGCTTTGCTTCAATCAAAGCCACGTTTTTACCATGTTGTGCTGCACGAATCGCCGCCGGATAACCTCCAGGCCCACTACCTAAAACCACCACATCAAATTTTCTTTTTTCCACGTTAATTTCTCCTTGAGATCGTCATTGCGATTGTAATCGATGAGCCTAAAACATGCAACCTACTCAATCATTTTGGCTAAGAGCCTCTCATCAATAAGTATCTCATTTATCTAATCATTTAAAAATAATTTTATTTTTATTTAAAAAAATAGAAATGTTAATTAGATTTTCTTTTTTATAAACATAAATTTTATTTTTCATTTCAACTTCTTTATAAAAAGATCACTCATCATACGTTAATTGGCCTAGAAAAACCAAATTATGTAAAAGCTCTAAATCTTTTAGAAGATTTTCTAAAATTAGACGCATGCCAACTGACTTCTGTAAATAACTATGCTCTTATTCATTTCTATATTGCCTTGAATGATAAACCTTCAATTTTAAAAATTTTACAGAGAAATAAAGATTTTGATTTATCTCGTTCACATGGAGGGACCACTCCCTTAGAAACTGCCCAGGAGCAGGAAAATAAAGACATGCTTTCATTTATTGAGGCTCTAATAGCTGATAACTCTCTTCCACTTAACTCGTAATTGCAAGTGCTGAATTTTAATAGCTAGAGCCCGATCCATCGATCTACGCAATTTACATAGTCATGTAGAATGACCTTAGCAATTTATAATTTTATTTATTTGTTTTGAAACAAGCTGATGTATTTATCTCATATATTCTATATATATGAATTAATTTATATAAAAATAAAAATTACTAAAACAAAAAATTTAAGATAATACATTTTTTAATTAAAATAAAAAAGAATAATTAATAAAGTTCACACTATCTTTAAATTGTCTTTACACAAAAAAAATAATTTTTCATTACTATTTATCTTTTTTTGTTAATTAATTCTTTACTTTTAGATACTATATGATAAACAATTTTGATTACATTTTTAATTTAGCCTTAACTAGTGATGAACATTTATTTAATAAAGAGAATATCACTCCGGAAATTTGTATAAAATTTCTTGATTATGTGAGCACAAATTTAGCTCAGGTGAATTTATTAAATGGTAAAAACATTATTGAGGTATGTAAGCAAATAGAAGATTCTTGTGAGGTAAGTAATTTTAGAGAGAAAATGATTACAATCAAACGTGCTTTTGAATCTATTCTTAAAACTTCAGGGATCAGCTTTGAAGAAACAAAAGTGGACTGTGAATTTTTCGGAAGAAAACGTTTACTCAGTACTGATGTAAAAACACCCCCAATTAAAAGAAATAAGGTGGAACATCTTCTCGCGGAAGATGAACAACAGATTCTGAGTAAAGCTATTTTGGCTCTAAAAAAGCCACTTGAGGGTGTAAGTGATTTAGATTTGATATTAAAACAGGCTTTAGAAGAAAATAATTTAAATTGGATAGAGTGCACTGATAAAGATGGCTTTACAATTCTACACTATTTAGTGAATATAAACGATTTCGAATTAGCAAGTTCTATCGTAAAATATGCTAAAAATGTAAATATTCAAAGTGGAGTTCATCAGTTAACACCTTTGTATTGTGCTTATCAATCTCCTAGTCTCGTCCAACTATTATGCAAGCAGGGTGCAGATATTTCTATTTTAAATCATTGTTCCTTCACTGTTTGGGATAGAGCTATATTGATGAAAGAATATAAAACGGTAGAGATGTTGTTAGAAATTCAACCCGATTTGGCAGGTAAACCCGATACTATGAACAATGAGCCTTTGCATCTAGCAATTGATATTCAGGACGAAGAATTAATTAAAACTCTAGTCCAAAGAGGAGCAGGTACTCAACATGGTTCTTATACTTTAGAACAATACATTGCAAATGCAATTAGGCAAAAACGTTATAAATCTTTAGAAGCCCTATTCACGTCAAGTCTTAGTATTAATTATACAAGTTATAAGTACACCCCCTTAATAACGGCTTGTGAAGACCAAGATCTTGAAGCTGTCAATCTCTTGTTAAAGTTAAATGCTGATGTTAATGAGGTCAATAGATGTGACAATGAAACTGCTTTATTGGCTGCCATGCCGTTAGGCTCCATAGAAATTGTACAAACATTAATTCACTATCGAGCAGATATAAACTATGTAGCCAATATTTCTGGAAATACTGTTCTCGCCCAACTCTTATCAAATCAACAACTAAGTTTTGCCGAATTTGAAGAGCGTTTACACCTCTTATCGCAAAATGGATTAGATCTAAATATCCGTAACTATGTGGACCTTAAAAAATTACTTGCCGCAGCTTGGGGAATGGGAAATCAATCCTATTTTCATTTTGGTAATAAACGAATTAAATATGAAGGAATCTTTTCATCCTATTTTCCCGCATTAACTCTTCAAAAGAGTTATCCAACATTTATATCTGAACTTGAAAAGCATGCTCCGGATTATTTAAGTTCTACTTTAATTGAAAAATCCCTTCACAGTAACGATCAATTAAATTTTTATTTTAATCGAATCAGTTCCGCTTCTATTTTAAAAAATAGTAAAATATCTCCTCAGACCATTGACACAGGATGGGAAGGACATGCCACTGCAGTTGTGATTTATCAACCTAATCAAAATCAGGAATTAGCCAAAAAACCTGAAACATTTTTAGCTTTTTGTAATCGAGGTGAGGGTTGTTTAGAAAAAAGTGGAATCATTATTTATAAAACAAATGAAAATGTGACAGTCCAACACATTGAGGAAATTCGCAAATCTTGCCTGCAATCCTTTTTTGAGCATGAAATTCACACAAAGTTAAAATTAAAAGAAATTCATTACATTTCTCTTAAAGAACAAAAAGTGGGTAATTGTGCTTTTGTCAGTCGAAGAACTTCTGTGTATGCTAAATGGCTTTTAATTAATTATGTTTCACCTTCCCGTATTCATTTACATTTGGCCTATAAATCTTATTCTTTATTTACGCGAGAGAACATACTCGAAGAATATTTAGAATATTTAATCAAGTTTTCCCAAAAACCTCAATGGACATTGCTTGCTCATATCCGAATTGCTGCAGAAAAAAAATTAAAAAAAACTTCGGTTGACTTACAAAAAATGTTTTTGAAAAGAGTATTAATGCGTTTAGATAAATACCATACCTACTATTTCAAGGATATAGTTGAAATTGATCTCTACGAATTTATTCACTATCTCATTGCCTTGAATAATCAAAATAATATTAAAAAAGTCTTAGAAGTAGAACCAAATTTTGATTTAAGTCGACCCTATGGAGGGATCACACCTTTACAAACAGCAGAAAAAACAGGAAATTTAGAACTTATTGAATGGATAAAAAGTTTGCTTTCAGTCGCGATAATAGAAGGTAATAACTCCAAAATTGTCACTTTTACTCCTCCTAAAGTTGCCTAAAGTGAGGCAAACTCACAACCAATCACTCCTCCACAGACAATAGACCTCTTGCGAAATTCGCTTTGCTCATTAAAACGGCCAATTTTTGCGCAGATTTATCAGCTAATTTTGAGGACATATCCGAAGATATGGCCAAAAAATTGAATGTTAAAGATGCCAAAAAGGGCTATTTTAATGAGAAAGCTAATTTCGAAAGAGGTCTATTACCTTGAATGATAAACCTTCAATTTTAAAAATTTTAAAGGAAAATGAAGGTTTTGATTTATCTCGTTCACATGGAGGGACTAATCCCTTAGAAACCGCCCAGAAGCAGGAAAATAAAGACATGCTTTCATTTATTGAGACTCTAATAGCTGATAACCATCTTCAACTTAACTCGTAATTGCACGTGCTGAATTTTAATAGCTAGAGCCCGATTCATCGATCTAAGCAATTTGCATAGTCATATAGAATGACCTCAGCAATTTAAATCTTATTTATTTGTTTTGAAATAAGCTGATGTATTTATATCATATATTTTACAATATGAATTTTTTTATATAAAAATAAAAATTATTTAAAAAAAGTTAAGATAACACTTTTTTTTTAATTAAAATAAAAAAGCATGATGAATAAATTTCACACTATCTTTAAATTACCTTTGCACAAAAAAAATAATTTGTAATTAGTATTTGTCTTTTTTTTATTAATTAAATTTTTACTTTTAGATAATATATGATAAGCAATTTTGATTACATTTTTAATTTAGCATTAAATAGCGACGACTATTTGTTTGACAAAGAGAATATCACTCCGGAAATTTGTATAAAATTTCTGGATTATGTGAGTACAAATTTATCTCGGGTGAATTTATTAAATGGTAAAAACATTATTGAGGTATGTAAGCAAATAGAAGATTCTTATGAAGTAAGTAATTTTAGAGAGAAAATTACTAAAATCACAAGTGCTGTTGAATCCATTCTTAAAGCCCCCCTAGTGAGCTTTAAAGAAACAAAATTAGACTGTGAATTTTCCGGAAAAAAACGTTTACTAACTACTAATATAAAAACACCCCCACTTAAAAGAAATAAAGTGGAACATCTCCTCCCGAAAGATGAACGATACATTCTCAATAAAGCTATTTTAATTTTACAAAAGCAACTTGAGGGTAAAAGTGATTTAGATCTGATATTAAAACAAGCTTTAGAAAAAAATAATTTAAATTGGACAGACTGTACTGATAAAAACGGCTATACGATTCTGCACTATTTAGTGGGCATAGAAGATTTAGAATTAGCAGGTTCTATCTTAAAATATGCTAAAGATCTAAATATTCAAAGTGGAGTTGATCAATTAACACCTTTGCATTGTGCTTTTCAAGATCCTTATCTTGTCAAACTATTATGTGAATGTGGCGCGGATATGACTATTTTAAATCACCAGTCCACAACTGTCTGGGATGTGGCTATCTCGATGAAAGAATATGAAACTGTAAAAGTGTTGTTACAAATTCAACCCGATTTGGCAGGCAAACCCAACATTAATAACAAAGAACCTTTGTTTATAGCGGTTTATACCCAAGATAAAAAATTAATTAAGCTTTTAGTCACAAAAGGAGCAGGTACTCAATATGGTTCTAAAACTTTAGAAATGTATATTATAAATGCAATTAAGCAAAAATATTATAAATCTTTAAAAACACTCGTCAAGACGAGTTCTCTTATTGATCCTATAAGTTATGAACGCAATCCTTTAGCAATAGCTTGTCAAGCACAAGACCTTGATGCTGTCAATCTCTTGTTGAAGTTAAATGTGGATGTTAATGAGATATGCAAAAGTTATAATACAACGGCTTTATTTACTGCCATTCAGTTAGGTTCCATTGAAATTATACAAGTGTTAATTAACCATAAAGCAGATGTAAACTATGTAGCTAATATTTATGGACAGAATGTTTTGGAACGCCTCTTATCAAGTCAACAACTGAGTTTGGCAGAATTTAAAGAGCGCTTAAATCTCTTATTGCAAAATGGATTAGATCTAAATATCAATAACTATTTGAACCTTAACAAATTACTTGCAGCAGCTTGGGGAATGGGAAATCAAACCTATTTTCATTTTGGTAATAGACGAATTAAATATGAAGGAGTTTTTTCATTCTATTTTCCCTCATTAAATCTTCAAAAGAATTATCCCACGTTTATATCTGAACTTGAAAAACATGCTCCGGATTATTTAAGTTCTACTTTAATTGAAAAATCCCTTCACAATAACGATCAATTAAGTTTTTATTTTAACCGAGTCAGTTCCGATTCTATTTTAGAAAATAGTAAAATATCTCCTCAAACCATTGATACAGGATGGTCAGGACATGCCACTGCAGTTGTGGTTTATCAACCTAATCAAAATCAGGAATTAGCCAAAGAACCTGAAACATTTTTAGCTTTTTGTAATCGAGGTCAGGGTTGTTTAGGAAAAAGCGGAATCATTATTTATAAAGCAAATGAAAATGTAACAGTCCAACACATCGATGAAATTCGCAAATCTCGCATGCAATCCTTTTTTGAGCATGAAATTCACGAAAAGTTAAAATTAAAAGAAATTCATTATATCTTTCTCAAAAAACAAAAAGTGGGTAATTGTGGTATTGTTAGTCGAAGAACTTCTGTATATGCGCAATGGTTTTTAATTAATTATATTTCACCTTCCCCTTCACCTATTCATTTACATTTGGCATATAAATCTTATTCTTTGTTTACTAGGAAAAATATACTCAAAGAATATTTAGAAAATTTAATCAAGTTTCCCCAAAAACCTCAATGGACATTGCTCGCTCATATCAGAATTGCTGCAGAAAAAAAATTAAAAACAACTTCTGTTAACTTAGAAAGAATTTTTTTAAAGCGCGCATTAATGCATTTAGATAAATACCGTGCCTACTATTTTGAGAAGGGAGTTGAAATTGATGCATACGAATTTATTCACTATCTCATTGCAATGAATAATCAAAGTGCTATTAAAAAGGTCTTAGAATTAGACCCAAATTTTGATTTAAGTCGACCCTATGGAGGGATCACACCTTTAAAAACAGCACAAAAAACAGGAAATTTAGAACTTATTGAATGGATAAAAAGTTTGATTTCTTCAAAAAAGAAATAGATTATTAACAATTTTTACAAGAAACTCTTGTCACTTTTGATTTTTTTTGTATTTTTTATTTTATTTTAAAAAGTCGACAATTTTTTATTTAAAATTCTTTGCCATGATTTTCAGAAGTTTATACTTTTTTTTCTTAAATTTGACTAATTCGGCATTTTTTGTATTTTTTTGCAATAGCTGATTTAGGCTTGACAAAATTTATTTAAGAAAATCACAGTTATGCTTGCCTTTTGAAACAAAAATAGATAATATGTCAAGCAAAGTATTGAATATTTAAAATACTCTCTACGACTAACCTGAAAGGGATATAATTTAAAATTGTTGTAAGAGATGTTAACAGGGCTGTTTCAAAATGAGTGCAGTGCCAAAAAAGAAATTATGTTGGAATTGTGAAGGCAATATCGTTTGTGATATTGATAATTGTCCTTACTGTGGAGTTTACGTGCATTCGCCGGAGCTCGATGAGATCAACAACTGGACAGCCTCTTATACGGCTGAAGATAAAACAGAAGAAATCCCTTCTCCTTTTTATCAACTCCACCCCGAACAAGAAAATTCTGACCAATTAGACGAAACTGTTGACAATTCTCTTATATCTTCCTCATTGATACATCAATTAAAGAATGATGTTTTTCCTACTTTGCTTTTGATGTCGGGGTCTATTTTTTTTCTATTTGGAATTGTTCTTCTTCTTTTTTCTCATAATGGCACTCTGACTTTACAATGGAATAGCAACTTATGGCCTTACCTTTTAGTAGGGGCAGTTGCATGCGTTATTTTCGGCTGGAGATTATTGTTAAGGGCAGATCAAAATAATCATTCTGATTTAGACTAGAAGCTTAAATTTTTTATTCCATTTTCTATCATTTTATCAAAAATTTTCTGTTTATTTTTTATTTTTCAATCGATAAGTTGACAAAATCCAAAAAGCTTATTACTATTCCATACTCTTAAACTAAAAACTTAATCTAAGATTAGGATCCATAATGAAAGGAATAGTCCTCGCTGGAGGTAGTGGAACACGCTTACATCCGCTTACATTGGGCGTGACCAAGCAACTTCTGCCAGTTTATAATAAGCCCATGATTTATTATCCCATTTCAGTACTGATGTTAGCTAACATCCGTGATATTCTTATCATTTCTACTCCGGAAGACCAACATTTATTTCAAAGACTATTAGGAGATGGGTCAAGTCTGGGTATAAAATTTTCTTATGCGAGTCAACCCAAACCTAATGGGCTTGCAGAGGCTTTTATTATTGGCAAAGAGTTTATCGGCAAAGATTCTGTCTGCTTAATTTTAGGCGATAATATTTTTTATGGAAATCAGTTAAGTCAATTCCTCAAAATAGCTCGGGAAAAAAAGCAAGGCGCATCACTTTTTGGTTACGAAGTTAAAGATCCCCAAAGATATGGTGTTGTCGAGTTTGACTCAAACGGTCAAGTCATTTCAATCGAAGAAAAACCAAAAATACCTAAGTCAAACATTGCAGTCACTGGACTTTATTTTTATGACAATCAAGTGGTCGATATTGCCCAAAAGCTTAAACCCTCTGCACGTGGCGAATTAGAAATCACAGATGTGAATGTTGAGTACATTAAAAGAAAAATGGCAAGTATTCATATCATGGGGCGGGGTTTCACCTGGTTAGATGCAGGAACTTATGAAAGTCTCATGCAAGCAAGCCAGTTTGTGCAAGTCATCGAAGAAAGACAAGGCCATTGTGTAGCCTCTTTAGAAGAAATCGCTTTTGAACAAAATTTTATTTGCATAGACAAACTGACTGTACTAGGAGATAAATTAGGAAAAAGCTCATATGGAAAGTATTTACTAGAAATTGCAAAAAGAGGAAAAAGACATGGAGATTGTTGATTTAAAATTACAAGGCTTAAAACTCATTAAACCTAAAGTTTTTCATGATGGTCGAGGATTTTTTTTAGAGACTTTTCAACAAACTGTATATGAACAACTCGGCTTGGGAAATTTTCAACAAGACAATCACTCTTTTTCACAAAAACACTGTATTCGTGGCATGCACTTTCAAACTTACCCAGGTCAAGCTAAACTTGTTCGTGTGGCGGTAGGAGAAATTTATGATGTTGCTGTAGATATACGTCCAGGCTCACCGACTTATGCACAATGGGAAGCAGTAATTTTAGATGGGAAATTTCATCATCAACTTTTTATTCCAGTTGGGTTTGCTCATGGTTTTTGTGTTTTAAGCGATGAGGCTCATGTTATTTATAAAGTGAGTCATCCTTATGATCCAAAGACAGAAAAAGGATTTCGCTATAATGATCCAATAATTAATATCAAATGGCCTACGCAAGAACCGGTTTTATCAGATCGAGATAAAGAAGCACCATTATTACAAGAAGTTATTTTGCCAGAAGGAGTTAGATAATGAAAAAAATTTGGGTATGCGGAGCAAATGGAATGCTTGGTTCGCATGTAAAACTTTTACTAGAAAATTCTAAAATTCCTTTTATCACAACGAATCATCGCGGAGCAGATATTACTGATCTTGAAGCGGTATCTGATATTATTCGTATACAGAAAATTTCACACGTCATTAATTGCGCCGCCTACACGAATGTTGATCAAGCAGAAAATGAACAGAAAAAAGCCTATGAAGTGAATGCTTTAGGTACTCATAATTTAGGTATTGCGGGTAGACGTCATGGCGCTCGTATTATTCATTTTTCTACAGATTACGTTTTTGATGGTAGAGGACGTATTCCCTACTCAGAAGAAGATCTTTTATGCCCCATTGGAGCTTACGGAATTAGTAAAATGGTTGGCGAAGTTAAGTTACTTGAGGAGCATGCCGACGCCTGTATTATTAGAACGTCATGGTTATTTGGACATTCAGGCAAAAACTTCGTTGACACCATGCTGAGATTAATGGCAGAAAAGGAAGAGCTTAAAGTCGTCGCTGATCAAATTGGCCGCCCCACTTCATGTGCTGATCTTGCACAGGCTACCTTAAAACTACTAGACGAGGAAGGCATTTTTCACTTTGCTAATACGCAAGAAACCAGCTGGCATAAGTTTGCAGAGGAAATTTATAAACAAGCAAAAGCTTTAGATTTTGATTTACGCGTTAAAAAAATTCACCCCATCACTACGCATGAATATCCGACATTAGCCAAAAGGCCTGCATACAGCACTTTAAATACAAATAAAGTTGAAGAACAATTGGGTTATTCCATTAGACCTTGGCAAGAGGCTCTCCAAGAGTATTTAATTCATGTAAAAAATCATCAACCGGTATTAACGCATTCATGAAAAATCCTAAAAGAACTATTCATCGTATTCTAGTCACAGGTGGGGCTGGCTTTATTGGATCAGCTTTTATTCGTTACTTGTTGTCAGAACAGGTCAATTTTCAAGGGACATGCGTAAACTTAGATGCCTTGACCTATGCTGGTAACCTAGCAAATTTAATTTCTATTGAAGATGATTCCCGTTACCAATTTGTACATGGAAATATTTGCGATCAACCTTTGGTTGAAGAGCTTTGCCAAACCTATCAGATTGATACGATTATCCATTTTGCTGCGGAAAGTCATGTCGACCGTAGTATTGAGAATCCACAAGCTTTTGCTCAGACAAATATTTTAGGAACTTTGCATCTGCTAGAAGTCGTGAAAAAGTATCCTTATATACACTTTCATCATGTCTCTACTGACGAAGTGTATGGGCAGTTATCTTCTGAAGGTTATTTTATGGAAAATTCTCCTTATCAGCCAAATTCCCCCTATTCAGCATCAAAAGCTGCTTCAGATCACTTAGTACGCGCTTATGCCCATACTTATCAAATTTCTACATGCATCTCTAATTGTAGTAATAACTATGGGCCTTATCAATTTCCGGAAAAATTGATTCCTTTGATGATTTTAAATTGTATGAATTCTCAACCTTTGCCTATTTATGGAAAAGGGTTAAATATAAGGGACTGGTTATTTGTAGAAGATCATGCCGAGGCCTTATATTTATTGTTACTTCATGGAAAACGTGGAGAAACTTATAATATCGGCGGAAACTGTGAAAAGAAAAATATCGAAGTCGCGCAAACGATTATTTCCATATTTGCTGAATTGATGGGCAAAGATATCCAACCATTAAACGAATTGATTACTTTTGTAAAAGATCGCCCTGGTCATGATTTTAGATATGCAATCGATTTTACAAAACTTAATAATGAACTAGGATGGACTCCAAAACATAACTTTGAAGAAGGTCTTCGTAATACTGTAGAATGGTATTTGCAAAACAGTGAATGGCTTGAAACTATCTGGGTAAAAACATAATGTGTTTTTACCTCTTTTCTTTGATCTCATACTTCCTCAAAGGTGACTTCTAAATTCCTCGCCGGATACAGAGGAGGAAAATCATACAACCGAGCGTTCATCTTCAATCGGGAAATCAGTCCGATGCCCTGCAGTTCTGATCAAAATTAAACAACCAACTTCGCAGCTAAACCAGAGGGCTTAGGATTGGTCTTATTGTTGCCGTTGATTGCATGAAGTTGGTTGTTAGTGGCCGAATTTGTGCATAATTTGCAATCATTTATGCGGCTCTTATGAAGGGCAGTTTCTTTTCATTTTTTTAATGGAACCAAATAGAAAGCGTGAGAATGATGTAACAAGTTAGTAAAAACCCAATAAAAAAACCGGTTTTCAACCTTTTTTTTATAACCACCTGTTTATATATTTCCTTTGATTCTAAAAAAAACTTCTTCAACTCCTCTTCTCCCATCAAGACACATAAAAAGTCATAGTTTTTTTGATTATTAACAATTTTGTATAAACTGCTTGAATTGTCGTCTCGCTCTATTTTTCCTTCATAAAGAATCTCTCGAATTTTCAACTTTGTTAATAGCTCATAGGTTTGTTTACCATCTTCTGTGGTCGACAAAAGTTTTTTTACCTTTAACAAACCCGTTATAGTATTAGTCATTTCCATGACTTCTTCAGTCGTTATGTTTATAAATTTGGAAAGTTCTTCCATTCTTTAAAGATTCTTGCATCCGTTTTCTCTCTTTATACTTAAATTTTATGGACTTGATTACCAGTCCTTATTCAGGAAGTATTGAGATAAATTTTCTCGGGTTTGCGGCGAGATAGAGATTAGAAAATTCATCCATCCAATCATTGATAAGACTTATGATATTTTTTTCTGATTCAGAATTTTTACCGTAAGTTAACATTGCCCATCTTTCCCAGGTTGTTCCTGATGCGTAACGATTATTTCTTTCAATATTAGCTGTTTCATAGATTCTTAAGTTCACATACATCACACCCGATAGCGAGTTCAATTCCAGAGACTTAAACTTAATTAATATATCAGCTCCGTCTATACGTGAAAAATCTTCTCTTCGGTCAAAAACATCGATCCCGCATTGTCTAAATTTTGCTTCGATTAAATTCTTTATTTTTCGTTCAGGCACCCCCAATTTTTTCGCATCACTTCCCCAATAATGAAAGCTTGCACTTTCTCCCACTGCAATGGATGACAATCCTTTTAAATACATCAATTCAACATTTCTCCAACTATCTGCACTGGCATAATAAGAAAAAAAAGACTGAACCATAAACAAAACTGTAAGTATTCTCTTCATATTGCCCTATTATTAATATTGCTCAATTTGTTAAAAAATCATAAACGATATTGCCTTAATGTTAGATAATTGTCCTAGAAAAGTTGTGTTTATTGTTGATTTTTAAGGAGTTGCATATGAGGCCGATGGTCGTGGTAAAAGGGCGAGTGTCCACATTAGGAAAATAGTTGAGCTGTCACTTATGTTCTGTCTAATGCAGGCACAGTCTCATTTATGAGCCTTATATTGGATTATAGATGAGCAAGAGTTGCTTACCTTCTACAACATAGGCAAAGAATGTCATTGACACCGAAATGAAGAAGGTGTGGCTAATTGTCTCTAAAATACCAATAGGAATGTTGACTTGAATTATTTTCGCATTCCATTTTGAGATTAATTTGGATTCCTTAAATCCAAAAAATCGAGAGTGTTTATGCCAGTTTGGGAGTGTTGGAGAAGGATTTTTCCACTATTAAAAAATGCTAAAAGTATTTTTAATGGGTAGTTAGAGAGGTCCAACTCCTGGACGGCGAATGAGGATTTCCAGAGATATAATTTATAGCCTGTCAGGAAGACAACTTCGTTTAAATCGTTCAATGTAGGGGGAGTATAAACTAGCATGTTGATCAAGTAATATTTATTTTTTTGCAGCAGGTATGCTAAAGAGTTGTAAAGCTTGCTATTTTTTCAGGTAATCTGTAATTCCTTATGGGATTTTATTGTACAGTTTGTAATGTTGAGCGTATCCCGTTCCAGGAGGGGACATTGGGCGAGCTCCTTTAGAACGTAAGAAATCGGAAATTGATTTGTTCCCTTTAGAAATAGCAACTTGGTACGGCGTTAATCCACTATTGTCCGCAGAATGAATATCAGCCCCGAGATTAATAATCTTTTTGACTAGCTCAAGTTTTCTGCGTGGATCTAGATTAGCTTTAATTAGTAATTGCAAGAGGCGATGTCCATTAAGAGAAGTGTCATTAACGTTAGCGCCTGTGGCTAAAATTTCTATTATCGATTGAGCTAATTCATCCCCTCTTTTCTTTGTCAAAACTTCGCCTAAAGAAGGCAAAGAGGCTATATTGTCTTGAGGTGATTCGACTTTTCCTGAGTTAATTCCCCCTTGACTTTCATTATTAAATAGGTTGATGCGATATTCAAGTTCGGACAAAACGCTGAGTATCTCATCAAAACTGAGTGACTCGTTAAGGTACATGTCGCGCATCAACTGATAGTCGGCGTCGCAAACCAGACAATCTTTCAGCTGGAGGGACAAGGCGAAAGGTTCCAGGTTTGGCCAGATCATAATTTGCCCACGAGCTTCCAAAGAATTGACTTTTCCATAAAACGACTTGGTTTCTAAGGTCGTGGTAATTTATAGCTTTGATTGCTTCTGTGTGCTTTGCAAGCATCGCAGTATCCGCATAATGACGAGAGTACCTATCTGGCATTGGTTTGTCGGGCGGTCGATGGTATTCTGCATGAAGGATCGTAGCTTTTTCTCAGAAACTTCGTTCTATCTCTAGAGCCATGACCTCACAACGCCAATCGGGAAATGCTTTGGGAAAAATCTCAGCAATCCAAGGCGTTATCATATGATGCCCTGTTGGTTGCTGATCGGTAAGAGAGCCAAATTCTAATTTTACAGAACGTTTGATATAATCAAACCCTGTTGGTTGTAATGATGGGTAGTGAAAAAGAAGTACCGGCGAATTTGAGTTAGGATCTTTCAAAAACTCGAATCGCATCTGATCATTTCCTAGTATCTCTAACACCAAAGCTTCCAGTGCCGGCATGATCTGAGTTCGAACAGCAACTTCGCATATAGCTTCAGCGTTTTTCATCCATTTAGAGCCCTGAGTACGAGACGTTATTTCACCTTCAGATAGTTTCAAAAAAATAGGGGACAGTGAAAGATCAATATCTTCGGAAAAACGGTTGATTGCACCAAACACCTTTGACAACGAGGTGCCACCTTTGAATACAAGACTGTCTGCAAACTCTGAATTGAACAGAATATTTAGCAACCAGCACACCCAAAAATCTTTTTTCATAATTACAGGGGATACATTTTTTTGAATGGCGGCCTGCTCAATGTACAGATGTCGTTCGTTAGGAGATAATTTTAAAAAATCAAGTTTCAAGCGGTCTCCTCTGCCAGTTTCTTAAAAATGGAATGCATCCATTCTGGTACAAGTCGAATGTCTTTCATTAGTTCTTGTCGTTTATCAATCGGAAGAACCCGTATTAAATGCTCAAGTCGCTCTGCGGTAACATTTTCTTTGCCCAGTTCGCGGAAAGCCTGAACCAGAAGTCCACTGAGCCGACCTGCCATCGCCATATTTTTTGGGGTTGTTCGTCTAAGCTGAATGGTTGTTGCCCCGATTTTTACTGTTCGGCTTGGTCCATCTGTCAAAAATACTACTTTAGCTGGAACCTGTTCGGATAGCCCTAAGATGTTGGCTGCATAAGCGCCGGTTGGTTGCATACGCGTGCAGTCACGACCAACCAAAGCCTCTGCTATTTTTTCTGGAGATGGTTGAAGTTTTCCAATTACAGGGTGCTCTTCAGGAAAATCATAAATTCCTCTTGCAAGGCGGCGAATAGTTCCTTTTCCAACTAGTCGATGAAGAACAATGTCGATAGCTTGTCGGCTGCCTAGACTCAAAAAGTCCGTCGGAACAAAGACAGCCCCATACCCACGATTGTTTATTGCCTCAAGTATTTTAGAGTCAACGCTTTTTAGTTTTTTATTACCGTTCATGTAAGAAATATTAGTATATTTTTCTTACAACATCAAGGATTATTTTCTATAAAACACTTATGAAGGATAAAAATGAGTGAACTACGAGGGAGAGTATGCGCAAATGTAAGAAATATTAGAGGGTTTTTCTTACAAAATCAAGGAGTAGATTCGCCTAAGCAGCAATCGATTTGCAAAAAACACCACTTTTCGTTATTTCTTGCAAATTGACTGTAAAAAGATGCGGACGTATTACTCTTACAACAGTTGACTAGGCAGCAACTGGTTTTCTTTGTAAGTTTCCTTACTACAAACTACGATGTCTTGTATTGTTAATGGCGGAAGAACTTCCTTGAATTTCGTTGCTGTTGAGGTCTCTTTTGATAGAAGGAGTCTTATTACTAGGTCTTTCAATTCATTTCGACCATTAAGCCCAAAAATTGGGGCTGCACAGGCCAATAAACCTTTATTTTTATATTGAGCGAGCACTTCTTCTAAGGATTGCTTGTTAATTGATTCTAAAAGATTTGTTTCGTAATTTTTGGCTACATCTAAAATGTTAAATTGACGGGTACATTGATCTAGTTCATCTTGAAGTTCTAAAGTGGTTTTACTATTTAACATTAATGATTTGAACTTTCGGTCAGCGTGGTATTTAGCGGCTGCTAAGCTTTTTTCTGGAAGGTCTTTCTTTGCTAAGGTAAACACCTTGCCTTTAATTTGATTAAGGATGGATTCTGGATTGAATTTCAAGTGAAGGGCAAGCATTTCAATAATAGGTGGAAGTAAAAAAATATTTTCAATTTCTGCTACAGGAAGGACGTGTATGCCTTCACATTTTAACTTTTATTTTTCTTCAATACTTAGAAAATCACCGTCCACTATACCTGTGCATTTAAGTCGATGTAACGTATCGAGCTTGTTGAAGTTTTTCGCGGCTTGAATCACAGCCTCACAACTACCTACTGGCAAAACAATGTGCTGAGTATAAATTTGACGGTAGATTATTACATCAAGACTATCACTTGTTCCTTCGACAAAAAGAACTGGACGGCGCGACCCTATAATTTTTGTAAGCAGTTCCTCTGGAAATTCAGTTCCTTGAGGAAGTTTTTCAATCGTCCATCCAAGCGGATTTATTGTATAAGCTTTGATGATGTATTTTTTTGATGAATATCTAGAGGCTGCAAATTCCAAATCGTGAGTTAAATAAATAATTGAGCAATCGCAACGCTCTCTTTCTATCATATCAAAAAGATCAGGCAGAATTGACTTATTAATATGCAATTCAGGTTCATCAATAATTAAAATTCCATTAGGTTTAACCATCAAGCTTTGGCCAATAAGATAAAAAATGACTCGTTCACCATCACTAAGATCTGCAGCAGAATATTCTCCGCTTTCTTCAAAAGGAACAACTTTTAAATTAGCTGTAGAGATTTTCAATTTTCGATGAGGCAGCAATTTTTCCCATAGAGCTTGCAGACGGATAAGCTTTGTACTAGGCGAGTAATTATGTCTAGGATGGCATATGTAAGAAGACATAAAGTTTACAGCTTCATGGTTTTGATCAGCATAAAGAGCTCGTATCAAATGATCAAAGTCGTTTAATAAACAAGTATTTGGATTATTATTCCATCGCCTACCTTTACGAGTATGGGGATTTTGTCCTTCACATCCAAAAAGAAGAGTAGACTCTGCTCTTTCAAGATCTATTGCTTCTAAATTTGGATTGAGAGTCAAGGCTCGATGTGCTGCAATACGGTGAGCATGGCCGGAAGCTACATGTTCTTCTATAAAAAGCTCCTAGCCGACTTTTTCCTGCTCCATTTGATCCAAGAAAAACTAATGGAGCACCAGCCCTGAGTTCGATAGGCAGTGTTCCATTTGGTGTAGGTATATTAAGCGAGAAAGGTGTAATCATTTTAGCCCTACTACTGTTCCAACTGATTGCGCAAAGTTGGCCAGTATTGTACAGCCTTCATTTGTAATTTAAAAGAGTAAAATGTCCTAACTATTTACCGATATCTGAGATGGAAACGACGCCATAATTACCAAGAATTGATGGGGTTCTGGGCCTTGGCTACTGGATGAGGAGCATTTGGCATGTAAATGAATTTGCTGCAAAACTGACTCGTCGGACAAGATGTTACCTGTTTGGCAAACCGTGTTTTGTTGAAAGATTCACAAAATTTAATAATCAATCTTTAAGACAAGTTTTTTTGGGTAAAAATATGTGAGGTCCTTTTCCTTTAGTTTCTGGAAAAGGAGCGGCTAAGTCGTAGTAGAGAACACCATAAATTTTAGAAGATTTGAGAATGGATTTTTCTAATTTTTCAAGTCGTGATTTATTAGAAGACTTCATTTCCACCAGCCTGCTTCTCCAGAAGGACGAGTCTTATTTCATATTGATGTAACTCTAGTGCTTTGGCATGAATGTCAACAATTCTAGCCAATGCTTCCCCCTCTAAGGGTGTAATCGAGCCATTTGCTACTGCTTTTGTAATGCAAGCTATTGCCTTTAAGATATCATTATGTGTTTCTATTTTAGAAAGTTCTAGTGAAATTGGAGCGTCTTTTTTTGAAGGAAGTATTCTATCTAATATGAGCTTAGCAGCTTGCATATTACCAATTTTAGCTTGTTCTATAACAGAGCTGCAAATAGTTTGAATGTCGGCGGCAAATAATTGTTCGGCCAATAAGCTTGCTTTATTCCTTAATCCTGCTGGTCTTCCTTCGGGATTTCCCGATAGTCCCTTCTTAAATTTATTGTTTTCCTGTTTTTTTCCTGTATTATCAGGCATTAGCTTTTGCTCCACTTTTTATCAATCCGTTTTTAAATTTTTCCCTAGGTCTAATGTTGATTGGCTCAAGTCATTGATTTTAAGATGCTAATAATTTTATTCTGTTGATAAAATCTCATTTTACATAGATACTTTACGAATGACTGATAATTTCTAGTCTTATTTGTAATTTCAATGATATGGAGCAATAATGTCTATCGAAAGTAAAAGATTGGAATCCTTAATAGAGTTCGCTCAGCAAGCCGCTCGTTTAAGAATCAAACCTGTAACTGATGTTGCACGTCATCAAATTTTTCATAAGTTTGAAAGTGATTTTTCAGGTTTGCCAGGTGTTCACATTTCTAGTTTGAATGAAGAAGATAAAAATGAAGTATGGCTTACCATCAATAGACTTCAAGAATCAAATCCTCCAATTCCAACATCGAATCTATTGCGAGTATGGCTTGAAATTAGTAAAAATCCTCTTAAAGAACCTTTTTTACGTTCTCAAATTCAAGAAAATGATTTGGAGAAAGCCGTTGGTAATATAAGCAGTTCACCTATTGATCCATGCCAAACAATATCCTTACATTCTTTTTCTCAAAGAGATGAATTGCAGAAGCTGCTGAAGACTTATTTAGAGAGTGAATGGAAACCGTGGACAATAGCTGAAAAGCAACGAAGACGGGCCATAAGCATTTACTCGGGATTGTTTTCACTAAGACAACAATTAGTTGATGGAGTTGCTAGCGCTCCTTTAGAACTGATCTTTGGGATAGGGATGGCTTTTTGGAATGTCTCTGGAAATAAAGTTTGTTATCCTTTAATTACTAAGGTCGTTGAGATCTCTTTGAATCCAATAAATATGGATATTGAGATAAGTCCTTGCGAGCTTGCACCAAGGGTCGAAGTGGATCTGTATTCGTTTTTAGATAATCAAGGAATTCCTGACTTAGATAAAAAAATTAAGGAGTTTTCTGAGCAGTTATCTCAAAGTTTTTCTCCCTTCGATCATACCTCCTATGAAGGAATATTGAGATCTGTTGCAACGCACCTTGATCCCGCTGGGATTTATATAAGTTCTAAGGAGTCGTCTGAAGATGCATTTGCTATGGAAGTGTCCGAGAAATTGCAAGTTACTAATAACTGGGTGCTATTCGCGAGGCCGCGGAGCTTGAATGTTTTTATACAAGATTTAGAGTGCTTTAAAAATTTTCTGAAGGAAGCTGAAAAAGACCTTTCTTTACCACCTGCATTAGCTTCTTTAGTTACTAATCCTAGCAATAATCTTGAAAGCGATTTGTCTTTGCCTACATTTCGTGGTTTATCAGATGCGATTGAAAGTAACTCTAATTCACAAGCATTTCAGAACCTATATTTCCCAAAACCTTTTAATGACGAACAGGTGCGTATAGTTCAATTACTAGAGGCTAACGATGGGGTTGTAGTGCAAGGGCCTCCAGGGACAGGGAAAACGCATACAATTGCCAATATTATTTGCCATTATTTAGCCACGGGAAAACGCGTTCTTGTAACATCAATGAAGGAACCCGCTTTGGCTGTTCTAAGAGAGCAATTACCGAAAGAACTGCAACCACTTGTTATTAGTTTGCTAAGTGAAGAACAAGGTGGAATGAAGCAGCTGGAATATGCCGTATCAAGAATAGCAGCTGAAATTCAAAGCACTGACAAGCATGGCTTGTCGAAAGATATTCAAAAATTTGAGGGAGATATTGATTCCATTCATGCAAACCTTGCCAATATAGACAGACAAGTTAAAGAATGGGCCATTCAAAACCTTAGTCCAATTCGTCTTGAAAATGAAATCATCCTTCCGGTGGATGCTGCTAAGGAAGTGATCGAAGGTTTAGAATTAATCGAATGGTTTCAAGATTACATTTCAATTGAAAGTAAGCACAATTTTCAGTTTTCAGATTCAGATGTATTGAAGCTGCGTGATGCAAGACGTATTCTAGGGGTAGATCTTTCTTATTTAGATAGCTGTTTACCCTTAGCAAATAATATTCCCACTGCCCAAATTATTGGAAACTTACATCACGATCTTGTTAATCTTACTACTTTACAACAAGCATTGACTATGGAGCATTCTAAGTTAATCCTTCACATAAAGCCAGAAATGTTAGAACTTGCTCAGCAATGTCTCCTGAAGATTAAGGCCCAATTAGTCTCAATAAGAAAACTACGGAATTTTAATTTCAGCTGGGTTGATAACCTTGTAAAACGTACTGAACAAAATAATGAAGATGACTTTTTAAAGTTATTTCAAATTTTGGGAGAAGAGTTTATTGCTGTTTTTGATGAGCGTAAGAAATTTTTAAATCGTCCTCTTGCTGTATTAGAAAGTATTGATAAGCAACCCAAGTTAATTCAGGCTATTGAAAATCTATCAAAAAATAAACGTCCCTTTGGCTTTTTAAGCACTCTTTTAGAAACTGATGCTAAAAAATTACTGTTAGATATACGTATTGGTGGGGAAATACCTACCAGTCCAAAGGACTGGTTATATGTTCTAGACTATATTCTTCGATTAAAAAAGATTCGTGAATTATTTCTCAGATGGAATGCTTTAGCCGAAGATTTAACATTACCAACTTACATTATTGATCCTTTGCATATTTCTGAAGTTGTGAAATTATTTGAGGTTTACCGAGAAATAAAAATTGCCGTAGAAAACGCTCAAGAACTAGCTCAGAATGTAAAAGAAATTGTTTCATCATTTGAAGAGACGCCCTCAATGTGGATGAATGAATCTATTTTAGAAGATTTCGAAGAAACTTTTAAAAATCATTTAGATCTCTATAAATTGAATAGCGCGATCTCGCATCGAGAGAAGATTTCTCATGTTCTCAAAGAAAATTCTGGGCTAGTCATTAGCAATATGCAAAATTTCTTAGATACTGTTCTAGGCAATAGCTCATATTCAAATGAGTTCGTAAAAAACCAGTGGAATATTTTTTTAGAAGAATTAGAGCGAGTTCAAAAATTGGTTCCGACACTAAACACTGTTTTAGATATCTGTGATTTGATTAAAGCTTCAGGTGCTTCACTATGGGCCGAACAATTAAGCTCCATTCCTGCAACAACTGTAGATGAACTACTTCCAACAAATTGGTCTAAAATTTGGCGTCTTAGGCGTCTAGCAACCTATTTAAGTGCTATTGATGCGCGCGGGGAGCTCAGGCGTTTGAAAAAAAATCGAGAAGAGTTGGAACAAGATCTACGTCGTATTTATGGAATCACAGTAGAAAAGCGTGTTTGGTTAAAAATTATAGAAAATGCGACACCATCTATTCGTAGCGCGCTTGCTGCATACGTCTCGGCTATTCTTAAAATTGGAAAAGATAAAGGTAAGCGGGCCCCCAGATATCGCAATGAGGCTCGAAATGCGGCCGCTTTAGCTTTTCCCGCCATTCCATGTTGGATTATGCCCCACCATCGTGTTTCGCAATCATTGCCAGCTGAATTTGGCTGTTTTGATTTGGTTATCATTGATGAAGCATCACAATCTGATTTAAGCGCATTACCGTGTATGCTTCGTGCTCAAAAAGTTTTAATCGTTGGAGATGATAAGCAAGTTTCTCCAGAGGGGATTGGTATAGAGGAAGAAGAAGTACAACGTTTAATGACGCATTTTCTTAGCGAACAGGTTGATCTTTTTAAACCCTTTATGACCCCTGAGTGTTCAATTTACGATCTGTTTAAAGTCGTATTTGCAAAATCGGCCGTTATGCTGAAGGAACATTTTAGAAGTGTTGCTCCAATTATTGAGTACTCGAAACGAGAATTCTACAATCATGAGCTTAAACCTTTAAGAATTGCAAAATCTTTGGAAAGACTTGATCCACCACTTATCGATATTTTGATAGAAGACGGTTTTCGAAAAGGTAATACTAACCCAGCGGAAATCAGATGTATAGTTGAAGAGATTAAAGCTATTGTACAAGATCCTAAAATGACTACCCGTTCGATAGGAGTGGTTTCCTTATTAGGTGATCAACAAGCTTGTGAAATTTGGAAGAGCTTAGAAGACGAAATCGGCTTAGATGCTATCCAGCGTCATCAAATAGCATGCGGTGATGCCTTAACATTCCAAGGAAAAGAACGAGATATCATGTTTTTGTCAATGGTTGTTTGTCCAAAAACGGCAACCGCTATTACCCGAAGAGGTTTTGCGCAACGCTTCAACGTGGCAGCTTCTCGTGCTCGAGATAGAATGTATTTAGTTAGAAGCGTTTCTCTCCCAGACTTAAGTGAAGCAGATTATCTGAGAAGAAGGTTAATTGAGCATTTTTCGGCTCCTTTTGCACAAGATGAAGTAAGAGTAAATGATTTAAAAGAGCTTTGCGAATCTCCATTTGAAAGTGAGATCTATGATCTTTTAACAGAACGGGGTTATCATGTAACACCACAACTTCCTGTTGGAGGGTTTCGTCTTGATATGGTAGTTGAAGGAACTGATGGAAAACGTTTAGCTATCGAATGTGATGGAGATCGTTATCATGGTCCTGATCAATGGGAAAACGATATGAGACGCCAAAGAATACTTGAAAGGGCAGGCTGGCGCTTTTGGCGATGCTTTGCATCGACTTTTGTTCTTCAAAGAAAAGCTGTCGTACACGATTTGATAAGTACACTGGAAAGCTTGGAGATTAGACCGATGGACTCGACAAGTGGAAAGGGGAGTCTGCATACTGAGGCAAGACGGTACAATGCATTTGCTAACATTGTTGAACCTGATTCGAACAGAGCTTAAATTACATGGATGCGTAATGGAATAAAAATTGAATATATAAAATATTACTGTCTATTTCTCCTGTCCTTTCCAGTTATTTCTATAAAAGTCCAAGTTTGAAGTCTGGATAAAACAGCACCCTCAAAAACTTCGTTGAGAGATTCGAAGCCATAGTTACTAGTCATGATTGTTAATTTGCATTGAGAATATCGCTGATCAATTATTTCAAAGAGCTGTCTTTTTTGTCTTTCGGTGCGCATTTCTCTTCCAATATCATCAATCCGACATTCCGCCAGCAATTGCGCGCTCGCGCGCAATTGCTGGTACTAGTCTCTGATAACCACGCCATTTCTATCAATTTTTTTGTGAAATTTTATTTGCACAATTTCGACTGTTTGAATGGATATGCAGGACGCGCGTTAAGCGCGACCGCATGTCCGTTCAAAAAGTCGAAATTGTATCAAGTCGAGCTAAGTCTTTGCAATCCAAATTTATTTCATAAAATTAAATGTTTCTTTAATTGCTCAACAAATGTTTGATAAGCCTTGACACTATGCTTATCGCTACAATGCGTTATAGTATCGGTCCAATTAAAGTAAGTGATTTTAAATCCTTCTAAAGTTCCTGTACGCTGTAATAAATGTAAAAGAACCACAGGTCCACTCATACCAAACACAATGAAATGCGTGCGATTTGACAAAGCATTCATAAAACTGGCGTAATATTCTCGTGCTTGTTCAAGAATATAAGTTTGCTCACGATCCAAATGGTGACCTACTTGAGGAAGCTTTTCACAATTAAATACAGTATGAAAAGAAAGAGCGTCTAACTCATTTACAGATGGATGTCGCAGTATTGGATCATGCTTACTATAATTGATCGCACTGTCTCGGCCTGCAATAATATGTTCTACAGGAATGCCATGCTTTCTTAAAAATCCGGCAGTTGCTTGAGAGCGGCATCTTCCCGCATTGCAACCTGTAATAATGATGTCATCTTGATTGATTTTTATTTTTGTTTCATTTTCTACCAAAACAACTTGTCCTCCCCGACTTAAATACTCAGAAACATGACCCGTTGTTAAATTTAATCCATTAAATAGGTCTGCGCACTGAAATTCTGTAACGATCTTGAACATGATGTCAATTTGGTCACAAGATAAACCATTATACAACGGAAAATGTTGTTCCTTTGAACAACCCTCGGAAAATGCATCAAGTGATAACTCCATAGATTCAAACATAGTTCCACCTATTATAATTGTATTATTTGGTTAAAGAGACTAGTGCGTGAGCAAAATATTTTTTTATTTTAATATTTAGTTTGGATTGATTATTTCTAAATGTATCTCAAGTTGACTAACCGTTAAATTTGGATGACGAGGATCTTGAGAACTTATGGGTTCTATGCAAACAAATGTTGCATCTTTCGGATGATAAAGTTGCCAACAATTTTCTTCATTGTTACACAAATATTTTGTACATAAAGAGTAAGTGTCTGTTTCGAGCAAAATTTCTCCTTTTAGAGGATTAGGATAGGGACGAAAAGTATAATCCGCTTCGTTTTCAAGATTAAATCTTAAGATCTGTTGTTCATCAAACATCCATTCCGCCGGAATGGGCTTTAATTGACCATCAATTCTAACATTTTTTTGCACTTGACTTTGGATGTGACCTTGACCATTAGGCAAAGAATAATAGTAGTGAATGCCCATTAACGATGCTGTATCACTGACAACCGAAAGTTTAAGATGTAAACCGTCATCTTCTAAAGCTGCAAATAATTCTATATTAAAATTTTGTCCTTCTAAATCTTTTAAAGGCACTCCATTCCATTCATTTTTCCCTGAAAGAGTGGCTTTGACGCTGGTTTTAGTCGCTTCTGCTTGCCAAGGTGCATAACGTGCGATACCGTGTGAAAAAGGATCTTGGACACCTTTTGCTTTAACACGTGCAATATGAGAAAATAGTGATTCGTCCGCTAATTTGGGTACCAGTTCTGTCAGGCGACGATGAAAATGAGGACCAATGAGCGCACCTAAGCCTGCAAAACGTTCTTCAAAAATATTCCAAGTGGATTGTTCAATGACTTCTATGCCATCTTTTTGATAACTGATTAAATTCATTCCTTTTTCAGGAAGAAAAATAGCTTGCAAGCGATTACCTTTTGAAGTGATCCTTTCTAAAATAATTTCTTGCATATTTTTCTCCTTATCGGGGTTCGTTTTTAACAGAGTTACCTAACCAAACGAAATAAATAAACAATAACCACAAAAGTCCGGCGTAGATGCTGTATTTTATAGGAAACTCTTTATTTAAGGTGGAAAAATTTGGATCCTGAGGATCAAACCACACTGTAAATGAGCGCTTATTTATTTTTTCTAGAGCCTCTTGACTTGCCCAAGTATTTAAGAAATGTTCAGAATCTTGCATGTGTCCATTAAAATTTTCTCCTTTCCACAAAAAAGTATAAACACTATCCAGCACATAGTCATCTTCTGCCATTTTATGAATAGACCATTGCAAAGAATGGGGAGTCACTTCTTCAGTTAAGCGGGAATGTTGGTAAATTTTATAGGATGTAAAAGCTGTGTAAGAAATGACAACCATAAGAATTAAAAAAATATAACCAAGCCAATAAGAATTTTTGTTCATTTACACATGCTCCTTGTGATTAACAGCACTTTCGACCTCTTTTTGAATAAAATAATTGAGAGCTGTACGTAAAACTGCGATTGCAGCAAGTTGACCAATCTCGTTCCATGTGGGATTTAAACCGGTACGTATAATGTCTGCTGCTAACGCAAATTCTAAACCTAAACTAAGCCAACGAGCGAGTTGTAGTCTAACTTTTTCTATCGAAAATCTAGGAGAACGATTAAAATAATAGAGAAAAACACAAAATAATGCCCTGATGGAAGCTAAACTAATAATCAGGGCAGCAGACATTTCTACAATCGAGATAAGAAAATAAGTTATACTTTGAAACAATTCACTCATATGGAACAAACTCCCCGTAAGGTTAGTTGTTTTTCATACGTTTTTTTTCATTGATTGTCTAGTATTAGCGAAAAAACTTACCTTATTTTAATTTGAAAAACTCGTCAGGAATAGGCGATTCACATTTAATTATTTTTTTTGAAATCGGATGAAGAAAAGCGAGCAATTGGGCATGTAAGCAAAGACGCTTAATAGGATTTGTTTGAGCGCCATATTTTTTATCGCCTACAACTGGAAATCCAGCCGATTGACAATGCACGCGAATTTGATTCTTCTTACCCGTCTCTAATTTTAGAGTTAGCCAAGTATATTTGCGGGAAGCTTTCTTAATTTTAAAATGCGTCGTCGCTTTTTCACCTGCCGTTGTATCTTCAGTCTCATAAACATGGTAATTTCTATCTTCAATCAGATAACTTTCCCAAGTTCCTTGGCCTTCAGACATTTTTCCTTCAACTACTGCAGCATATTCACGTTGAATATCATGAGCGGCAAATAGTTTTTTCAGTTCTGTACATGTCTTTTCATTAAAAGCAAAAACCATGACACCAGAAGTATCTTGATCTAAACGATGAACAACAAATACGCGTCTAGGATGAAAATGATTTTTTAAAACGGCATGTGCCGTGTCTGCTTTTTCGTAAGCAGCAGAAACACTGAGTAAGCCTGAAGGTTTATCGATAACAACGAGGTCGCTGTCTTCGTATAAAATTTCAATGTCTTCTTGGATAAACTTTTTACGTTGTCCAACTTCAATTGTTTGACCGGCATTAATTTCTTGATTAGGTAATTTAATCACACGGTTATCAACTTGTACTCTTCCCTCTTTAATCCAAGAACGCAAAGTATTCTTTGAACTATTAGGCGAAAGTTGAGCCAAGCATCGTAAAAGTAGCATATTTTCTGGGGTAATGTATCTCATACCTAAACATTTTGCCTTGAAATGCAGTTTTTTTCCAAGCTTCATTTAGTATTCTTTGACGAAATAAGCTAGAGTTACCTATAATTAGGTACTCAATTGTAAGAATTTATCAACCCTTAGAGGAAATATGGCTAAAGAACAAGCAAAGAAAAAAAAAGAAAAAGTTTCAACTGCAATTAAAAGAGATTTGCAAAGTGAAAAAAGTCGCTTAAGAAATAAAGTCTACCGTTCAAAAGTTCGTACTGCAATTCGTGCTTTCGAAGATGCTTTACCTAAAGGTGATCAAGCAGTTGTAACTGAAAAGTTAAACGAAGCTTATAGCTCGCTAGACAAATGCGTTCAAAAAGGTGTTTACAAACTTAATAAAGTGAGTCGCACTAAATCACGTCTTGCAGCAAGAGCCGTTGCTAAAGCGTAAGTTTTTAAAAGCCTTTAAAGAAATTCCAGAGCAGAATTAACAAATTCTCTCTGCGAACTTCTATAAAAAAATCCTTTACCTCCCAACCATCAAAAACTATGCGCATTATTTATTTTATTTTTGGATTTTTTTTCTTTACTTCTCAAATTTGTTTTGCTGAAGAGCTAAAACCAACTCTAACAGTTTTAATCCCTATGCGAGATGGTGTGGATCTTCCCACTGATCTTTATCTCCCCTCCCCCAACTCTAAAAATTTACCGTGCATTTTATTGCGCAGTCCTGCCGGTAGAGATACCGCACATTGGAAACCTTTTACAGCCATGTCACAAGCAGGTTATGTCATTGCTATTCAAGATACACGCAGTGCTCTTGATCCAGATGGCAAAACGATTCCTTTTATGACTGACGGATGGGGGAAATTACAAGATGGCTATGATACAATAGAATGGCTTGCTCAAAGCCCTTATACTAATGGAAAAATTGGAACTTGGGGTTCTTCTGCTCTAGGAATTACTGAACTACTATTAGCTCCTTCAGCGCCCCCTCATTTAGTCTGTCAATATATGATGATGGCAGCCGCTAGTCTTTATCACCATTGCCTGTTTCCAGGTGGGCAACTTTTAAAAAATCAAGTTGAAGGTTGGCTAGGATTATATGCCCGCGATACGGGAGTTTTAAATTATATTAGTAATCGTCCTTTTTACAATGAATTCTGGCAACAGCTCAATACAGTACAAGTTGCCCATCAAATTAAAATCCCCGGTTTACATATCGGTGGTTGGTATGACACCTTTTTGCAAGGAACAATCGACGCTTTTACCTCACGTCAATATGCAGGTGGGCCGGGTGCCCAAGGCAAACAAAAACTAATTATTGGCCCCTGGACGCATTATTGGCCTGCTTCACAAGACTTAGGTGATTACAAAGTGCCTGAAAATGCGATGATGCCTCCTTACGACATCTCTGCCAAAAGTTGGTTTGATCATTATTTGAAAGATATGGATAACTCTGTCGAAGAGTTGCCTGCAGTCATTTATTACGTCATGGGACCTTTTGATGGAACACTATCTAAAGGCAACCGGTGGCAAACTGCTAATGAATGGCCGGTTCCTGCCACGAAGACATCATTTTATTTGTCACCTGATAACAGGTTGATTGATCAACAAGTTGGCAAAGGAAAACTTTGTTATCTTTATGACCCAAAAAATTTGATTGAAACAAAAGGTGGCCGTAATCTTTTCTTGAAATCGGGTCCGGTTGATTTACAGTCGATTGAAAATCGTGCAGATACTTTGATTTTTACGACCGCCCTGCTGGAAGAAGATTTAGAAGTGACTGGAAATTTAACTGCCAAAATTTATTTTCATAGTGATCAGATTGATACGGATATTATTTTACATGTTAGTGATGTTTATCCAGATGGAAAAAGTATTTTAATTACGGAAGGTGGATATCGTTTGGCAACAATGCAAGGTCATAAAAAAGATCAACCTTTTGAAGTTTCTATCAATCTATCTGCGACAAGCATGGTGTTTGCTAAAGGACATGCGATGCGTTTATCTATTAGCAGTTCCAATTATCCTAAATATGAGAGAAACTGTAACCACGGCCTATTAGGCAACTTTACAGGGAAAAGTTTAATAGCGAGAAATTTTATTTTTACAGGGCCTGAATTCCCATCTCAACTAATTTTACCTGTAATAAAATAGAATTAAAATAGTTCTTAATAAGAATGAATGAAGCTGAGGTGTTGTGTTGGGTATTATTTTTAATGACCAGCCAAGCCCACTTGACTTATCTTTTTTCTACATGAAAGTAAAATGGTTTTATGAACATTAAGCGTTCTAAATTTTCTAAAAGCCGCCGTTCAAATTTAAATTTAGATATTCCATCAAAAGCAAATCGTATTTTACACATTATCTTAATTGCAATGAGTTTAATTGTATTAAGAATTTGGTATTTATCAATTATTCAATATGATCAAAAAGTTGAAGAATCACGCAGACCTCAAAGAAAGAGTATTATTGAACCTGCCATACGCGCAACTATTCGAGATCGTTTTAATATTCCTTTAGCCATCAATAAAATTGCTTATCAAGCCGCGATTTTATACTCGGAGCTAAAAGAAGTTCCCGCTATCGCCTGGAAAATAGATGAGTCGGGAAAACGCATCAAAATTTTCAAACGTCGCGAATATATTCGTCAATTGAGTCAATTTTTAGGACAAGAGCTGCACCTAGATAGCGATCGAATTGAAGATCTTATTCATTCCAAAGCCTCATTTTACTCTCAAGTTCCTTTTGTGATCAAAGAGGAAATTACGGAAAAAGAGTATTATCGTCTGAAAATGATTTCCCAAGATTGGCCAGGCATCCATATGCGTGCAACTCCCAAGCGTTATTATCCTCAAGGTCGCACAGCCGCCGACATTGTAGGATACATGGGGGCAATTAATCGCCAACAATATGAAAAAATTTTGTTAGAAATGAAAAATCTTGAACAATTTATTCAAGAAAGTGAAGCAGGCGAAATTGCAGAATTGCCCACGGGAATCGAAAATACGTATCAAGCAAGAAACCGTTTAAAAGATTTACAAGAAAAAGCCTATACCATTCACGACTATGTCGGCAAAACGGGAGTCGAAGGGATTTTTGAAGAAAGCCTTAGAGGTTTCTATGGAAAAAAGAATTACTATTCTGACTCCAAAGGTAATTTTTTGTGGGAATTGCCTGGCTCAAGGCCTCCTTTAGAAGGGCACAGAGTTTTATTAACGATTTCAGCGGAATTACAAGAATATGCAGAACAACTTTTAGCCCAAAATGAATCAGTCAGAATTGTACGTAAATCGACAATTGGACCAAATAAAAAAACTGTTCTAGCACAAAAAACTCCTTGGGTCAAAGGAGGAGCCATTGTCGTTATGGAACCTCATACAGGAGAAGTGCTTACTTTGGCTTCTTTTCCACGTTTTGATCCCAACGATTTTATCTCATCTCAACGTCCTGATATTCAAAAAATAAAAAGTGCGCGTATCAATCGCTGGTTTGAAAATGAGAATTATTTAAAACACATTTGGAATTTACAAATTCCTTTCGAAAAAGAACTCTTTGAGCCTATTCAGGGGTTTTATGAAGAAAAGTGTTGGTTAAGTTGGACTAATTTTTTGAACTTTGCTCTTCTTCCAGAAAGCCAAACTTATCAAGTCATGTTACAAATTAATACGTTAAAACAATCGATCGCTATTCAAAATCAGATTGATGAATTATTAAAAATATTTCCAGACACTTCAATCTATCAAATTTTTAACCTGATTTATGAATCTGAAGAACATATTCCTTATCGTTTAAATCGACAAAACAAACAAAAATTGACGGAAACTTATCAAAATAATGTTGAAAAAGTCCGAGAAATTAAATCATTTTTAGATAATTATTTTTCTGCTCTTA
>Ga0335395_10000221_pt1 | contig 36053 bp, 26 predicted proteins | sample MAT02_FD_205744 | JGI IMG/M metagenome (GOLD analysis project Ga0335395, IMG submission 205744) | Freshwater microbial communities from Lake Fryxell liftoff mats and glacier meltwater in Antarctica - MAT-02 (spades assembly) (version 2) ... | reverse complement strand
AGGGCGTCCTGCTGTTTCGTCAGGCCGGCGCGCTCCCGGCGAGCGCGCTCGACGATCTCATCACGCAGGTCCAGGGCCTCGACATGGACGAGATCCGCGCCAAGATGGCCGAGCACGACAAGGCCCACGCCGAGGGCACCCGCGACCACGAGCACGAGCACTGAGGCCCGCCGGGCTCGCGGATGCGCTGCCCACCTCGGGCCGCGCACAGCGTATCGTCCGCGCGTGTCCGAGGTAAACACCCGCATCACGATCGCCGCGCCGCCGGAGCGCGTCTGGGCCGTGCTCACCGACTTCGCCGACTACTCGCGATGGAACAGCGTGCTCTCGCGGGTGCGGGCCGAGCTGCGCGACGGCGGCGAGATCCGCTTTCGCATCAAGATCGAGGCGGCGCCCGAGCTCCCCTTCACCGCGAAGATCGTCCGCTGCGAGCCTGGCCGCGCGCTGGCCTGGCGGGGCGGCGCACCGCTGGTGCCCGCGCTGGCCTGGGGCGAGCACTTCTTCGAGCTCACGCCCGAAGGCGAATGCGCGACGCGCCTCACCCACGGCGAGCGCTTCGGCGGGCTGCTCAACCTCCTCGTCCGCGGCTCCGCCCACGCGCGGGTCACCCGGACCTACGAGGCCTTTAACGCGGCGCTCAAGGCCCGCGCCGAAGCGTGAGCTGCGGGTCTCGTCGCATGGTCCACATCCTCAGGTCGCCGACCGCCGGCAGCCGAGCATCGGTGATGACCCGAGGGCGTCGAATGTATGGGTGACAACAATACGGCGTGGACGGGCAGCGACGGGTCCGGCAATGCGCAGGGGTCTAACTGCAACAACTGGACTTACGATCTCATCGGCGTCACGGGCGGCGTCGGGAGTTGGCGCTCCATGGCCCGCCCCCGCGCAACGACCGCAAGCCGTGGCCCGCGAGCGCTTGAAAACGCGCTCTGCGTCTCGGAGGTCTTGTTAGGCTTGCTAGTTTTGACACCTTCTCTTAGAGTCTGCCCATGAAGCTGTGCCCGACCTGCCAACGCCACCTGCGCGCGCCGGAGCTGCGCTGTCCGTTCTGCGGGGCCGCGCAGCGCAGCGCCGCCAGCCCCAGCCCCAGCGGGCCGGGGCTGACCGCGACGGTGCTGCTGGGGGTCATGCTGGCGGGCTGCGTCGACCGTCCGCTCGACACGGCCGGGAGCAGCGAGGGCGGGGCCAGCAGCGGCGGTGCAAGTACCAGCGGCGACGGGACCACGACCACGGGCGGCTCGTCGACTGGCGCGCCGACGACGACCGGGCCGCTGCCGGGCACGAGCGAGGATGGGACCACGGCGCTCCCGAGCTCGACCACCGATGGCAGCACGAACGTCGACGACAGCCTCGACGCTGGCGACGAGGGCTGCTCGTTCTACGCCGGCTGCGCGCCGGACGTCGGCCCGAACAAGCTCGAGTGCGACCCGTTCGCGCAGGACTGCCCGGACGGCCAGAAGTGTGCGCCATGGACCGACGGCCCGGGGTCGTGGCGCGCGACCAAGTGCGTGCCGGTCGGCGACAAGCTCCCGGGCGAGGCGTGTACCGCCGAGGGCGGCGGCCAGAGCGGGCTCGACGACTGTGTTGAGGGGGCGTTCTGCTGGGAGGTCGGTCAGGGCAACGTGGGCACCTGCGTCGGCCTGTGCGGCGGCAGCTTCGACAACCGGACCTGCCCCGCGGACCAGGGCTGCCTCGCGTTCAACCCCGACGCGCTGTTCCTGTGCGCCCTGCAATGCGACCCGCTGATGCAGGACTGCCCCGGCGACGATCTCTGCATCTTCGCCAGCGAGGACTTCCTGTGCGTGCTCGACGTCTCGCTCGACACCGGCGCCGCCAACGACCCATGCGAGTACATCAACGGCTGCGACGCGGGCCTCGCGTGCCTGCCGAGCGCGGACGTCTCGGAGGCCTGTGACGAGAACGCGTTTAGCTGCTGCACCCCGTTCTGCGCGGTCCCGGACGGCGCCTGCCCCAACCCCGATCAGGTCTGCATGCCATGGTTTGAGATGGGTGAGGCCGACCCCGGGGACGAAGACATCGGCGTGTGCGCCATCATGCCGTGAGCCTGTCCCGTGGGACATGTCCTCACGGACATGCCCCGAAGGTCAGGTGACGGTCTCGCCGGGCCCGTAGGGGTGCAGCGTCCGCGGCGTGCGCGGGTCCTCCACCGCGACCGGGCCCTCGCGGGCCGCCGTCTCCGGGTCGGCGGACTCGCGGATGACCCGGTACAGGCCGTGGTCGAACGGTAGACCGGGGGCCGCGGCGACCTGCTCGATGCGCTCACGCAGGCCGGCGCGCGCCATCTCGAGCGCGCGGTGGTGGCAAAACGGGTTGTTGCCGGGGCGGCCGAGCAGCGGCTCGCTGGTCGCCGTGCAGCCGCCCATACACAGGTCGTTGTAGTAACAGCCGCGGCAGTAGCCCCACAGGTCGTCGATCGTGCGCTCGCGGGTGTAGTGGATCTGCGGCGCCTCGGCCCAGATCTGCGCGAGCGGGGCGAGGCGCACGTTGCCGCCGACGTTGGCCGCGCCGCCGAGGCTCGGGCAGCCTTTGATCGCGCCGTCGGCCTCGATGCCGATGCTCGTGCGCCCGGCGCCGCAGCCCTTGTAGTGCCCGCCGCGCTTCTGCAGCGCGCGCAGCTTGGCCTCGAACGGCCCGAAGTAGCCGAGGTTGTTGGCCGGCCAGATCGTCATGCCATGCGCGTGCGCGCGGTCGACGATGCGGTCGAGCACCGTGAACAAAGCCGGATACATGTACGGCTGCAGCAAGATCTCCGGGTGATCGGCCGCGTTGCCGAACGCCGCCGTGATCTGCAGTTGCCACGCGCGGATCCCCGCGGCGAGCAGGTGCTCTTGCAGGTCCTCGAGCGTGTCCAGCGACAGCCGGTTGATCTGCGTGTTGACGGCGCGCCGGGCCCCGGCGACGCGCAGGTGCTCGAGCGCGGCGAAGGCCCGCCGCCAGCTCCCGGGCACCCCGCGCAACTCGTCGTGCGCCGCCTCGGTGCCGTCGATCGAGAGGTTGACGCTGCTGACCCCGGCCTCGAGCATCGCCGCCACGCGCTCGGCGGTGAGGTTGAGCCCGCCGGTGGTCAGGCTGCACGCCATGCCGGCCTCGCGGATCGCCCGGATCACCAGGATGAAGTCGTTGCGCAGGTAGGCCTCGCCGCCGAGCAGCGTGACCTCGCCGACCCCGAGCGCCCGCAGGTCGCGGACCAGTTGCAGCGCCTCCTCGGTGTCGAGCTCGCCCGGGCGCGCCGGCCCGCCGCGCGAGCCGCAGTGAATGCACTTCTGATCGCACTTGAGCGTCAGCTCCCACACCGCCAGGCGCGGGCGCGGCTGCTCGCCCGGCGGCGTGGCGACCTGACGCCGGTTGTCCGCCGCCGGCAGGCCAACGACGATCGGCAGGCGCCGGCGCGTATGCTCGAGGCTCATGCGCCGAGGATACCCCCGCGCACGTCGCACGGGGGGCGAGCTGTGCGAGCCCACGACGACTTCCGCGACGATGATAAACGTCGATGGGCGCGGGACCGACCTCCCCCGGATCGTCAGGCGCTGATACGCTGCCCAACGATGACACCTCGACTGCTTGGTTTGGCCCACCTCGCCGCGACGCCGCTGCTGCTGTGGACCGGCGCGTGCCAGATGACCGACTCGTGCGTCGCGGCCGGGAGCCGGGTCGCCACGCCCGATGGTTGGCTGGCGATCGAGCTGTTTCAGCCGGGCGACGCGATCTACGCCGTCGACGTCGCGACCGGGGCGCTGGTCGCGACGGTGGTCACGGCCGTGCGCCGTGGCCAGCGCGAGTGTGTGGCCCTGGTCGGCGCCGACGGGCAGCGCTTGTACCTCACGCCCGACCACCCGGTGTACGCGCCCGAACACGCGGGCTTCGTGGTCGCGGGTCGCTTCGTGCTCGGCCAGACGACGCGCGTGCTCACCGTCGCGGAGCCCAGGCCGGAGGCCCGCGTCGAGGTCACGGAGCTCGGGGTATGCAGCACCTACGCGGGCGTGCACAGCGTGTTTGACCTCAGCGTCGCCGGTCCGCACCCGACCTTCATCGCCGAGGGCTTCGTGGTCCACAACAAGTCCTACGACCCGTCGAGCCCGAGCACCGTCACCGGCGACGCCCCGTCGACCGACAGCGCGAGCACGTCGAGCGGCGAGGGACCGGACACCGGGAGCACCGGCACGACCGGCACACCGACGACCTCGGGGACCAGCACGGGCGCCGCGGAGGACACCTCGGACACCAGCGCGGGCGCCACGGAGGGCTCGTCGGACACCAGCGCGGGCGACACCGAGGGCGCGCTGTTTCCGTGCGGGGAAGCGAGCTGCCTGGTCGCCGACGAATACTGCGAGGTGCGGTATCCCGGCGATCGCGGCGCGACCATGTACGCGTGCGTGGCGATCCCGGCGGCCTGTCAACCGCAACCGGACTGTCCATGCCTGGACGCGCAGGGGGTCGACGGCGAGTGCTTCGAGACGCCGGAGGGCGGGCTGCGCGTCGAGATCGTCGGGGCCTGAGCGCGCGTCACGAGATAACGCGGCGCAATCTTATCCTCGCATCACCGCCCGCTGGATAACCCACGGGCCGACGGCGAGCGCCGGGCGGCCGTTTCGGCCGCCGGGCGGCCGCCGGTAAATAGGCTGGCGCTCCGCCGGGCTCCAGTAGCAGCGACCAGGCGGCCTCGGCTCTGGCGCGCTTGTCACTTGTTGCAAGTCGGAGTACCGTGGGTGCTTCTTGACCTTGACTTGACCTTGAGCGACGGAGGTTATGATGCTGCGACACGATGCCAGGCGCTGCCTGCTCGGCTTGATGGGCTTCGGGCTGGCTAGCGCCGGCTGCGGTGACAGCGGCTTCGCGTCGACCGTGACCGACGGCGGCGGGGCCTCCAGCGGCGTCACTGCCGGCACCAACGGCGAGGAGGGCGGTGGCTCGCCGACGACCACCGATGGCGGCCCCCCGCCGGAGGTCGAGGACGAGGGCGACTTCCGGGTCCCGAAGGCCAGCGGAAAGTACGTCTATACCGCCAGCAAGGCCACCGATTCGGTGGCCGTGATCGACACCGCGACGCTGGCGATCGACGTCGTCGAGGTCGGGCGAGCGCCGGCCGTGGTCGAGGCCATCCCCGGGCAGGCGGGCGACGCCGGCAGCGCCGTCGTGCTCAATCAGGGCAGCGACGACGTCGCCGTGCTGCGCACCAGCGAGGCCGGCCTCACCACCCTGTCGATCCACAAGGTCACCGCCGGCGCCAACAACCTCCAGGTCTCGCCCGACGGCAAGTACGTGTTCGTCTATCACGACATCGACGGCCCCGAGCAGCTCGGACCCGGCAGTGATCAGGAGCTCACCGTGCTCGCGGTCGCCAGCGGCGTCACCCACTCGATGACGGTCGGCGCCCACCCGCGGGAGATCGTGTTCTCCACCGATGATACGACCGCCTGGGTCATCACCGCCGCCGGCGTCAACGTCGTCGAGTACGCCACGCTCGGCACCGTCGGCAAGCCGCCGCTGCTGCCCGTGGTCGACGACCCCGGCATCGACCCCGCCACCCTCGAGGTCGTCGTCGCCGCCAGCGAGGGCCTCGCGCTCGCGCGGGTCGACGGCGCGGCCTGGCTGGCCGTCACCGACCTCAAGACCGGCGTGCTGACCGTGCTCGATCTGCCGGTCGCCCCGACTGACCTCGACGTCGCGCCCGCCGGACAGTTCGCGGTGCTCACCCTCCCGGGCGCCGGCGGCAGCAGCTTCCTCGAGCTCGCGCTCCCGCCAGTGCCGGGCAATGCGTTCACCGTGCACGCCGTCGACGGCGAGTACGTCGGCCAGTCCGCGATCGCCCGCAGCGGCGACGCCATGCTGCTGTTCACCACCGTCAACCCCTTCCCGCTCGGCGCCCGCCCGCCCAGGCCCCTCGCCGACCCGGGCGACCCCGTGTTCGCCTCGACCGGCGACGAGAGCACCGGCACCACCGGCGGCGATACGACCACCGGCGACACCAGCACAGGCTCGACCACCGGCGACACCAGCACAGGCTCGAGCACCGGCGACACCACCGGCGCAGGCACCGACGGCGGCCCCTACGACGACCCCCGCCAGCGCATCACGCTCGCGCGCCGCGAGGGGCTCGGCTGGTCGCTGGTGACCCTGTTCGTCGAGGTCCCGGTGGCCAGCGTCGGCATCGCGCCCGACAGCCGCAACGCGATCCTCGTCCACGCGGAGGACCCCACCAACCCGACGGCGGCGTGGTCCTACAGCCTGTTCGACCTCACCCCCAGCTTCCCGCTGCTCAAGCGCCAGACCACCCAGGCCGCGCCAGGACCCGTGCTGTTCACGCCCGACGGCGCGCGCGCGGCCGTGCTGCTGCGCGACGACCCGGCCAAGGTCCGCAAGGTCGACCTCGTCGACCTCGGCAACTTCATCGTCGCGCCGCTGCTGCTCGGCTCGCCGCCCGAGGGCGCCGGCTACGTCGAGGCCACCGGCAAGGTCTTCGTCTCGCAGGAGCACCCGACCGGACGCATCACCTTCGTGGGCGCGATGGGCGAGGTCCAAACCGTCACCGGCTATGTGCTCAACGACTCGGTAAAGGACTGACCATGGACAGGTTGACCCTCCGCCTCACGCGCTACGCTCGCTTAATCATCGCTGCCCCGCCCGCGCTCCTGCTCACCGCGTGCGTGCCCGCCGACCCCTTCGCCGACGCCCTCGATCTCTTGCCACCAGTGACCACCCGCGACGGCCTGGTGTGGGCCGACCGCGCGCACGACGAGCTCGTGTTCGTGCTGCCCGGCGCCGACGACCTCACCGTCAAGCGCACCACTCTCGGCGACGAGCGCACGATCATCGCCTGGGACGCGGTGACCCGCGATCACGCGTCCGTGCTGGCGCTGACCGTCCCCGCCACCGCCAAGGAGGAGGACGTCGACGAGCAGTTGCACCGCTTCGCCGCCGACGGCGACGGCGAGCCGGTCGTCTATGACGTGCACGCCCCCTTCTCCGCGATCTCGCTCAGCCCCGATCATCGCCGCGCGGTGCTCTACTTCGGCGCGGACACCAGCGCGGAGCAGCTCCACAACGCCAACCAGGTCGCGCTCGTCGACCTCGCCGGCACGGCCACGCAAAACGTCACGCTCAACGGCTTCGGCGGCGCGCTGCGGGCGGTCGAGTTCCCGGGCCAGCGCGTCGAGGGCCAGCCAGCCCCGATCACGATCGGCGGCGTCAACCACGACATCGTCGCCTTCCTCGCCACCAGCGAGGTCGTGCTGCTCGACATGGACGACCCTGCGCTCGACCAGGTCGCGATCCCGCTGGGCATGGACATCGGCTTCGCGCCGTCGACCACGCTGCTGCGCCCCGGCAACCCGCTGTTCGTCGACCCCGTGCTGTTCGTGCGCTCGAGCGCCGGCTCCGAGGTCGGCATGCTCACCCTCCTGCCCGAGCCCGAAGGCACCGGCTTCACCGCGCAGATCAGCCTGCTCTCGGTCGGCCAGAGCGTCGGCGACTTCATCTATCACGACAGCGAGACCGTCCCCTATCTCATCACCACCGACCCGAGCGCCAGCGACCTGGTATTCACCGATATCCGCACCCAGGGCGGCTTCGCCGTCGAGCTCGCCAACCCGGCCAGCCGCCTGTTCCTGCGCGACGCCCAGGACGGCGACGCCAGCACGCGTGAGGTCGTCGCCTGGACCCCCGGCGGCACCCGCATCAGCACGCTCGGCCTCGCCGGCATCGAGGACAGCCTCGGCCGCAAGCCGCGACAGCTCAACATCGAGACCGGCATCGGCGCCCTCGTCCAGCTCGACAACGACCGCGTGCTGGTCGGCTCGGGCACCCGGCTCTACGTGGTCGACTTCCCCGCCGAGCAGGTCACGCCATTGTCGTCGCAGGTCCCCTACGACGCGCTGGGCTCGGCGCTGGTCGGCGACCGCCTGCTGCTCGGCACCGCCGGCCAGGGCTGGGTCAGCACGGTCGACCTCCAGACCCTCAACCCCGAGTCGATGCTGCTCGACGGCACGATCTCCAGCTTTCATTATCTCCCGGGTCCGAAGCGGATCGTCGTCACCCACGCCGACGCCGCCGGCCACCTCACCGTGGTCGACCCCGCCGACCCCGCGCGCTCGACCAGCCGCGTGCACTGGGGATTTTTATTAAGCGGCGCGCTGGGCCGTGAGTGAAGGAGACATGCTCATGCCGACCTTCACATTGTTCGCGCTCTCCCTGCTCACCGCTCCGGTCGCCACCGACCGCGAGGCCGCACCCGTCGAGATCGGTGCGCCCGCCGGATCCGACGAATCCGCCGGATCATCCGAACCCTCCGAACCCTCCGAATCCTCCGAATCATCGCAGCCGCAGCCGCAGCCGCAGCCGCAGCCCGCGCCCGCGAACGACCCGACCCAGTTCTGGGTCGCGCCGCCCGGCACGCCCGCGGCGGCGCCTGCCCCACCGCCGCCGGCCCCGACCCCGAAGCCGCCCGATCGACCGATCCGCTGGCGCGTCGACATCATGGCCTCGGTCGGCACCGGCGTGTTTCGGGACCCGGCCTGGCGCGCGTTCGACAGCGACCGCTCCGCCTTGCAGGGCGGCTTGACTGTTCGGGCCGACAGTCGCCTCGGCACCAGTCGCCTGTTCCTCGGCGGCGGCGCGATGGTCCGGACCTTCTCCGCCACGGGCACGCCCCACAGCCTGTTCGACACCACCCTCCGCGTGCGTGAGCCCCTCGTGTTCGCGCGACTGTCGGCGGTCACCGTCGAGGGCGTCGACGTGTTCTTCCAGGCCGGCGGCGGCGTGAGCATCGTCGACCTCACCTGGCAGTCCGCCGCCTCGACCTCGCAGCGCTCCATTGTTGGCATGGCCGACGGCCTCGCTGGCGTCGCGCTCTACCTACCCAAGCGCTGGCTCGCACGCCGCGGCGCCTCACGGGTGACCGGCGGCCTCGAGCTGGGCGCCGGTTACACCTGGCGAAGCGACGTGAACGTACGCCCGCGCGTGGACACCGATCCCGACCCGATCTCGACCGACAGCGCGAGCCTGGGCGACCTGGCCCTGCGTGGCTTCGCCTGGCGACTCGGCGTGTTCGTCCGGTTCCAGTAGCCTGATGCGATCCCGCGTGGCTGGCAGCGACCCGCGTCAAAGATCCGCTTGCACATTCGCAAGACGCGTGGCATCTCGTCGTCGCCGCGTGATCCGTGGCGTCGTATGAGCAGCAAGCGCTGAGGTCCTGTCCGCCGCGACCCGCACGCACACCCCACGGTGCCGCGTGATGTCGGTCGCATGTGTCCGATCGCGCCGTCCTGCGGACGGCGCCGTGACCCCCGGAGGCTTCGTGCCCAGCTCAGATATCTACTTGCGTGCCGTGGCGCTCGGATGCCCGCGCGCCAATGTCCTCCAATTCGAGGCGATCGATCTGCACCTCGCGCCCGGCTGGACCGGCCTGGTCGGCGCCAACGGCTCCGGCAAGACCACGCTGCTGCGCCTGCTCGCCGGGGAGCTCGCACCCGCGGGCGGCCGCGTCGTGCGGGACCCCGGCCACCTGTCCCTCGCTACATGTCCGCAGGCGGTCGACGTCTGCACCCCGGAGATCGCTATTTTTGCCGCCGCGACCGGCAAGTCCCGGCGCCTGCACTGCCGCCTCGGCCTCGAGCCCGCCGACCTCACGCGCTGGCCGACGCTCTCGCCCGGAGAACGCAAGCGCTGGCAGATCGGGGCCGCTCTGGCGGCCGGGCCCGACATCTTGCTGCTCGACGAGCCGACCAACCACCTCGACGCCGACGGCCGCGCGCTGCTGCTCGCCGCGCTGCGGCGCTTCACTGGCGTCGGCCTCGTCGTCTCGCACGACCGGACGCTGCTCGACCAGCTCACCACCGCCACCTTGCGGATCCATCGCGGCGCGGTGCGCCGCTGGTCCGGGTCCTACAGCGCCGCGCGGGCCGCCTGGGAGGCCGAGCGCGCGGCCCACAACGAAGAGCGTGGCGCGCTGCAGGCGACCCAGCGCGCGCTGACCCGGCGACTCGGCGACGCCCGCAGGGATCGGGCTGCGGTCGAGCTGCAGCGCAGCGCCGGCCGGCGGATGAAGAACCGCCGCGACCACGACGCCACCAGCCTGCTCGCCGATGCCCGCGTCGCCGGGGCCGAGCGCATGCTCGGACGGCGCGTGCACCTGCTGCGCGGCGAGCTCGGGCGCAACGCCGCCGCGCTCGCCGGGACCGACCACGACCGGGAGCGCGGCGCCGGCATGACGCTCACCGGCGAGCGGGGCCCGAAGCAGCACATCCTCGCCATCGACCTGCCCGAGCTGCGCGCCGGCCCGCGGCGGCTGCTCGGGCCGGTGCGTCTGGCCCTCGCCCGCGACGCCCGCGTGCTGCTGACCGGCCGCAACGGCGCCGGCAAGTCGACCCTGCTGCGCGCGCTGGTGGCCGGCGCCCGTTGCCCTCGCGAGCGGATCCTGGAGGTCCCGCAGGACATGTCCCCGGAGACATGTACCGCCTTACTCGCCGAGCTACGCCGCGCCGACGCCGACGAGCGCGGCCGGGTGCTCACCCGGCTGGACGCCTTGGGCGTCGACCCGGGCTCACTGCTCGCCTCGCCCTGCCTCTCGCCTGGCGAGGCGCGAAAGCTATTGCTCGCGCGAGGTCTGGCGCGCGGCGCCTGGGCGCTGGTGCTCGACGAGCCGACCAACCACCTCGACCTGCCGTCGATCGAGCGCCTCGAGGCCGCGCTGAGCGATTACCCCGGCGCCATCTTGCTGGTCACCCACGACGCCGCGCTCGCAAGTCGCGTGACCACCTGCACCTGGACGCTGGAGAACGGCGAGGTGCGCGTGGATTGATCGCAGACGCATCGCACATACCCTTTGACGGCTCTATCAAAGCAGCGGCTGCGGGTCCTCGCGGGGTGTATCGGGCGAGTGTACGAAGTCCACCGCGTGCGAATGGCAGCCCACGCAGCCCTGGGCGGCCGGCTGCGCGACGGTCGGCACCGCCTCGGCGTGCGTCCCGAAGACCTCGTACCAGTACCAGCCCTCGGCGGTCGGCCCCGAGGGTCCGGTCTTGTGCATCAGCGCGAAGCCCTTGAGCGTGCGCAGGTCGGCGTCATACAGTTCGCGCACCGCGGCGCTGCCGATCGGGTGCTCGGCGGCGCCGGCCTTCATCGAGGCGGCCAGCGCGTCGTTGAAGTACAGGCGCTCGCCGCCGTGCTCGCCGGTCGCGCGGATGTCCGTCTGCGGCGCCCACACGCGGTATCCGAAGGTCTGTAGCCACTGCGGCAGCGCGGTGGGGTCCGCGGGCACGACCCCCGGGAGCACCACCGGTGCCACGACGACGGGGACCCACGCGACCCCGACCGGCGCCGGCACGGTCACCGCCACCGGCTCGGGCGTCGCCTCACATCCGAGCGCGAGCCACAGCAGCACTCGAGCCACCCTCACTCGAGCGCGCGTCACTCGAGCGCGCCTCCGGAGATCCAGTCGTCGACCAGCTGCGCCTCGGCCTCCGTCAGGCCCATCGAGCCTTGCGGCATCTTCGGCGCGCAGGGGTTGCCGTCGTCGAGCGCTGCCGGCCGCACGCGGTACCACACGCTGCTCTCGTCGAGCGACCCGGGGGTCACGCGCATGCTCTGGCCGCATACCGGCGTGGTCGCCACCATCTCGACGAGGTTCGCGTAGCTGGTCGCCTCGTCCGTCATCGTCAGCCCGCCGGCCCCGCCACCGTGGCAATAGCCGGTGTTGCACCCCTTCGGCATGATGATCTGCTCGTAGACCTCCGTGAAGCTGACGTCCGCGGCGCCGGTCTCCTCGGTCCCCGCCTCCTCCGCGCCGCCGCTGCTCTCACTGCCCGCCGTGGTCGGCTCCGGCTCCGTCGCGCCGCCCGACTCCGCAGCGCCCGACGAACCCGCGGTCGCGGAGGTGGTCGCTGGACCGCCCGTGCCCGAGGTGCCGGTCATGCCGGAAGCGCCGGTCTCCGTGCCAGCCGTATCGTCGTTGGTCGTCATGGTACACGCGAGCGTCAGGCCCGCGCAGAACATCAGGGATAAACGAGGCTGCATACCGCCGACTCTACAGGACCCGCGGTAACCAGTCTATTTCGCAGTTTGGCACGCCGCTGTTCACCGTTCGTTGATAATCGGGGGGCCGCGGAGTCTCCATCCGAGACGTCGCAGTAGAGGACGTCGACCGCGCCGAAGTCCACGTCGAGCGCCACCATGCACGGCTGGACGTCGGTGAGCGCCGCCTCGAGCGACCCGGCGATCGCGGTCGACAGCGCCGCCTGGTCGCTCACGTTGAGGAAGGGCGCCGTGCCGCCGGCCGTGGCGAGATCCTCATACTTGGCGAGGCGCTCTCAGTCGTGGTCCTCGAGCGGCGGACCGTCCGGCCAGCGCTTGACCAGCCGCCCGCTCGGACGCCCGCCCGTGTGCGGCTCGAGGTACGCGCGGCGATGCTGGTACGTCTTGTAAGTATTGGCGTTGGCGATGAAGCGGCTCTCGCCCATGCTCCACGGCTCGCGGTAGGCCCCGGCGCGCAGGTCGACCGCCCGCAGGTAGGCGCGCGCCGGCTCGGGTTTCAGCGCGCGCCGCACCGTACGGTTGACGAGCCCCTGCACGCTGTCCCACGCCTCCGCCGCCAATCTTCCCTCCGCGATCAACCTCGCATGCCAGCCCGCGAGCTCGTCGCTCAGCGCCTCCGACAGCGCCGCCGGAAGCTCGAGCAATTGCGCATACAACACCTCGGGGAACGGCGCGATCGCGGTGGCGACCCGACGCGCGACCGGCTGATGCGGACAGCGGATCTCGACCACGCGCGGCTTACTCGGGCCCGAGCAACCATCGTGATGATAATACTCGCCCTGACTCAGGCGACCCCGGCTCGAGCGACCGCGGACATCGCGGTGCGCCCTGTCATCGCCTCCGACCTGCTTGCATACGACCAGACCGACCGCGTCGATCAATTCGAGGAAGTCGCCGCGGTGCTCCGCGGTCAACAGCACCTCGTCGACGTAATCCGCCGGCGCAGCCGCCCCGTCGTCGCGCCCCAGCCCCTCGACCACGACGCCGAGCCCCGACCACGCGGCCAGCCGCAGGTGCCAGGGGCCGAAGCGCAGGTCAGCGGGCGCGATGGACAGCGGCATGGCGAAGATATACCGCGCACCAGGCGACGCCGCCGAACCCGCCGACTTTGGATCGGACGGGCCGACGGCGTGCTCGCCGACTCAGGCCGGCTTCTTGCGCTTGCCCTTGACCGGGGCCGTCGGCGTCGGCGTCGGCGGCGGCGGTGCCTCGACCGGCGCCGCCCGGGGGTCCGATCGCAGGCGGAGGCCCCTGGGCAGCTCGGCGAACACCGAGGCGACGTCGTCCGACCGCGTCTCGGAGCTGCCGGGTCGACCGCCGACGGTGCCCGAGGGGCCGTCCGGGCCGCCCGGACCGTTGGCGCCCGCAGGGATCGCAGTGCAGCCGGAGCAGGTGCTCGGCGGAGGCCCGCCGTTGCCCCCGCTACCGCCGTTGCCCCCGCTGCCCGGCCCGCCGCCGGAGACATCGACGCGGATCAGCGACGCGAGCTCGGGGTAGCGGTCGTCGAGGGTGACGACCACGGTGCCGCCATCGGCCCCTGGACCGCCCTCACCACCATAGCCACCCGCGCCGCCGGTGCCGCTGCCGTCGGCACCGCGGCCACCCGAGCCCCCCGAGCCCCCCGAGCCCCCCGAGCCGCCACGCGCCCCGACCGTGATCCCCGCCTCGAGGTCGAACAGGGTCAACTGCTCGCGGTCACCGCTGACGCGCAGGATGCCGACGCGGTCGTAGATCGGCGTCTCGACGATCGACGCGAAGGCCTGAATCCGGGGCCCGGGCTCGCCGGCTCCGCCGCCGCCGCCGCCTCCGCCCGCGCCGCCGTTCGACGAGCCGCCCCGGCCCGACGAGCCCGACCGACCCGACGACCCCGAGCCGCCCGCGCCGGTGAAGCACGAGTACACCGGCATGAAGTGCCGGGTCGCGTCCTTGGTCTTGTCGAGGCGATAGGTCGCCTTGACGTCGAAGCCGAGCAGCACCTTGAAGGGATCACCCTCGCTGGCGAACACCCCGTTTTCGATCGTGCCACCGCGGGCCGCCAGCGCGAACTCGCCGAGGTCCATCTTGCCGCGGGCGTCCGCCGCCTTGGCCTCGGGGACCGCGGTCTCGAGCACCGTGTCGGCCGACTTCTTCTTGTCCGTCGCCGTGGCGACGATCTTGAAGGTCACGCGCGCGCCGGGACAGATGGCCTCGCTGACGTCCGCGGGACGCAGCTCGATCTTCTTGACGTCGTAGCGCTCCATGTCGACCGTAAAGGCCGACGCGTCGGACGCCCCGCCCGCGCCCATGAGCCCGGTGAAGAAGGAGCAGCCGCTCGCGGCGAGCAGCGTGGTGACGGCGAGGCCGTAGATCTTGGTGCGACGATTCACGGCATCTCCTCCGGCGGAGCCATGACACAGACCAGAGCGGTGGGGTCACAGACCATCTTCGGGTAGGTCTCGAAGAAGACCTCGAAGGGCAGCGCGAAGCTCGAACAGTCGGTCGTGGAATCTCCCATGACGCAGCTACAGCCGAGCTGCTTGCCGACCACGCAGGCCGTGCCCTTGGGCGCGCACACGCCGGGGAAGCCGAGCAGCTCCTCGTCAGCCGTGCGCGCGCAGTCTTGCTTGTGCCAGCAATCTTTCTCGACCGTGCACGGCTCGCCGTCGAGCGTGTCGGTGAGGTCGATACATGCGCCGAGCAGACCGGCGCCGAGCAGGCCAGCCGTGAAGACGCCGATAAATGCCTGGATTCGTCGTGACATCAGAACTTGACCTCCAGGTGCAGCTCGAGGCCGCGACCGAGTGCCGCCGGGGCCGGTGCGAACGCGACGGTCTGGGTCCGACGCTTCTCACGCAGCTTCTTGAAGCGAATGCGGCCGATCGCCGCGATGATCGCCCCGCCGACGAACACGCCGAGGCCGGTGAACGCCAGCAGCGGCGCGGTACGTGACATGGTGATCAGGCGGTGACGCTTGGCGTCGTCGATCGGCAGGGCCCCGCCGTTGTCGCTCTTGTACGAGGAGAGGCGGCTCTGGGGACGTACTGCGTAGAGGATGACCACGCCGGAGATCGCCACGAGACCGCCGAGCACCGCGATGCCACCACCCGCGAGCGTCACCTTGCCCGCCGTGCGGATCTTTCGATTGAGGAGCCGCGGGTCGCCCTCGGAGACGCCACCACCGCCGCCACCCTCGTAGTTCCAGCTCGGCTGCGGCGCCTCGGCGGCCAGCTCGGGGTTGCTCACCCCGGCCGGCGCGTCGCCGGCCGGCCCGTCGCTTGCGGGTGCGTCAGCCGGCGCCTCCTCGGCGAAGGGGTCGACCTGGGCCGGCTCCGTCCGCACGTCCGCGCGTGCGAGAGACGGAAATATCAGGGCAGCGGTCAACAAAGCGACCCGGCTCCCCCCTTCTCTCGTCAACAAATACATCGTGAGCGCCTGCAAACCATAATTGCGCGATCCTGTCCAGAGAAAACCGCCGGTGACGACGCGTCGGCTTTCGACCCACGCGACGCCGTGTGACCCGGGCATGGTCACTGACGCGGCTGTCCCAAGAGACAGCCTCGTGGCCGATGACCCGCGCCCAGTCCACGCAAACTGCGTTCAATCTATCCCTCGTAGGCCTGCTTCAGACCCCGGAGATCGATCTTTTGCATCTGAAACATCGCCTCCATGACCCGCCGCGCCCGCGCGGGGTCCTCGTCGTGGAGCATACGTCCCAGCGCGGAGGGGATGATCTGCCAGGACAGCCCGAATTTATCCTTGAGCCAGCCACACCGGCTCGCCGTCCCGCCGCCCGCGAGCAGGCGCTCCCACAGCCCGTCGACCTCCTGCGTCTCACAATTCACGAACAGCGAGATGCCCTCGGTGAACTCTTGGCCCTCGAGCGAGATAGGTCGCCGTGATCACGCCCCCCTTCGGCCCCGGGCCGCCCTCGCCGTACCGGGTCACCGTCCCGATCTTCGAGTTCTTGAAGATGGAGACGTAAAAGTTGATCGCCTCCTCGGCGTTATCATCGAACCACAGGGACGGGGTGATCTTTTGCATGGATTCGCTGGGCGCACGGCGCGGTTCATGCAGCTTCGGGTCGCGGATCGGAAGGCGCCTGGAAGCCGCCGGAGCGGTATGTCAGCACAAGCGTGTCACGATATCCGCGGGTCGCGTCGACGAGCGGCTGGATCGGGGTGCTCTCGTGGATGACGCGGGTGTCGTCCAGGAGCAGCGCCGTCCACGGGACATCGAGGGCGAAGCGCACGCCGTGCGGCCCGGCGGCCTCGAACACGCGGGTCTCGCCGCCAGTAATCGCATGGCGCCCGACCAGGATCACGGCGACAAAGTCGACGCCGTCGCGGTGGGCGCCCTCGGGGGTCGGGCGGCCGACGCCCTCCGAAGTGTCGATGCGAAACGGGTGAGCCTCGACGTACCAGCGCCCGTCAGCAGGCGAGCGCACGTCGGCGACGCAGCGGCCGAGGCTCCGGAGGAGGTCGCGCCATACGACCGCGCTCGCCATCCGGCGATCGATCGGCTCGAACCACCGCTCGAGGCCGCCGTGGAGCGCGTTATAGGCGGTAGACTGCCAGTGAGGACGGTGAGGGACCTCGGTGACGCGGTCCGCGTGGTCGTCGACGTGTACGACGGCGCAGCCGTGGCGGCGCGAACGATAGCGGCCGAGGTCGCGCAAGTAGCGGTCAGGCGGCAGGTCGTCCCAGAATGGCGCGAGGGCAGCCAGATCAGCCAGCGGATGGCCGGTCAGCCGCGCCAGCGCCGGCGCCGTGAGGGTCGCAAAGCCCTGGGAGATGAGGCGGGCGCGGGCGTCGGCGACGGACAGCGCGTGGTCGAGGTCGATGAGCAAGCCGCCGCATCCTGCCCGCTGTCGGCTGGATCTCCAACTGCTTCGATGGCGTCGGGTCTGCGGGTCGCCCACCATGGATGCGGCGGGCGGGCCCGCTGAAGAAACTTAGCGCGTGGAAAGTCTTGCCACGCCTGGAGCATCATGACTTATCTCAATGCGGTCCTTGGCAGCGTGGTGGTGGTAGGAGCAGGCGTCTGCGGGCTCCCGGGTTGTGCCGGGGGGGACAAGCGCGACATGGAGGGGTTCGCGTCGATGCCGATGACCTCGGCGACGACGGGCCCGGACGAGACCAGTTCGGAGTCGAGCGCCGGGGCCGAGAGCTCCAGCGGGGACACGGGCAGCTCGTCGTCCGGCGAGCCGGAGACCAGCTCGACCACCCATGTGGCCGTGTGTGGTGACGGGACCGTCGACGCCGGTGAGGAGTGCGACGACGCCAACCAGGACGACGGCGACGCCTGCCTGGCGAATTGCGTCTCCGCTCGCTGTGGCGACGGCGTGGTCGAGACCGCCGTCGAGGCCTGCGACGACGCCAACGAGGACGACAGCGACGCCTGCCTGTCGACCTGCGAGGCCGCGAGCTGCGGCGACGGCTTCGTGCAGGTCGGCGACGAGGAGTGCGATGATGCCAATCTCGTCGAGACTGACGCGTGCCGTTCGACCTGCAAGGACGCGCGCTGCGGCGACGGTGTGGTCGAGGCGGGCGTCGAGTCCTGCGACGACGCCAATTCGGACGAGCTCGACACCTGCTCGAAGACCTGCGAGGCGCAGGTCCCGGAGCCGAGCTGCAAGGCGATCCTGGCGATCGTGCCCGGGGCTGCCAGCGCGGTCTACGTGGTCGATCCCGACGGTGCGGGCGGTGTGGATGCATTCAAGGTGTTCTGCGACATGGAGACCGACGGCGGCGGCTGGACTCTGGTCCTCAACCGCAACGTGAACTCCGACAACACCGGGCAGCCCGACATCCAGGCGAGCAACGGCGCCTTCGACAACACGCGCGCGACCAATTGGAACTTCGACATCGATATGTTCTGGGGCGGGATGACCCAGGTCGTATTCGCCGACAGGCAGAATAACGATTGCAGTGGTTGCGGGATCACCGGCTATCATTCGGCGATCCGCGTCGAGAAGCCGGCCGGACCGACATACCAGAACGATTGCCCGGGACCGGCGCAGGCCGTCAATGTCCAGAAGCTGGTCGGGCCCAACGCCGGGGCCTCCAGCACCGCGTATCAGTGCGGCACGAGCCTCGGATGGGGTAACTGCGGCGGCAAGGTCTGTCACTTCGGCGCCCACCACAAGAGCACCGCGACCGACGGCGACTGGGGGCAAAACCTGTGGCAGGAGATGCACTTCCCGTCGACCCGCTCGGCGTCGAAGAACGCGGGTGACTACATGGTCGAGTCCTCGGCCTACTGCCGGAGCTGCGGGGGCGGGCTGGTCGCCAACCTCAACGAGTCTTCGACCTGCTGCCTGTCGATGCAGAAGAACGCGAAGGCGCGCTGGACCATGTGGGTCCGCTGAGGCCGGCGCGGGGTCGCGGTCGGCCGCGGCTCCGGGCCGGTGCGCTCACGGCTTGACGATCACCAGCTCGCGCCGCCCGGTCGGGCCGGCGATGTTGCCGCGGGCGACGATCTGATCGCCGCCTTGCAGATACCAGTCGCCGATAACTGCGCCGTACGCCGCCTTGGTGTACGTGCGGACCTTGCCGCCGGCGTCGAGGCCCATGACGCCGATGCCCCACGCGCTGCGGACCACCCACTCCGCGCGGCCGTCGGCGTTGACATCCCCGGCCGCCTGGAACTGGTTGTTGGTGGTGTCGAGCAACCAGCCGTCGACGCGCGTGCCGTTGGCGACGAAGGCGAGGCGGCACAGCCGCCCGCCCGCGAGGCCGAGGACGTGGAGCCCGGCCGGATCGGCGACCAGCAACTGGCGCTGGGCGCCGCCGCGGAAGTTGTCGGCGGCCACGAAGTTATTGGTGTTGCGGATGATGTGGCCGTCGATGTTGTCGCCGTTGGCGTGGATCGCCCCGTGGGTGAGCGCGCCGTTTACGAGCTTGAGCACGCCGATGCCCCACGCGCTGGTGATGAGGATCTCGTCGCGGCCGTCGCCGTCGAGGTCGGCGATCAGGCGGATGGTGTTGGTGGCGGTACCGAGCCGCCAGCCGCCGAGCAAGGAGTCGTTGGCGGCCATGAACAGGTGGGCACCCGCCTCGAGCGAGATGATGCCGAGGCCCCACGGGCTCATCAGGACGATGTCGCGGCGGCCGTCGGCGTCGAACTGTCCGCTGCCGCAGTAGCGATTGTCGCCGGTGTCGAACCCCCAGCCGCCCAGGCGCGTGCCGTTGGCGTGCAGGCGGGTCGGGGACAGCGACGCGCCAGCGAGCGCGAGCGTCGTGATGCCCCACGCGCTCCACAGCAGCACCTCGCTCTTGCCGGTGCCGGTGAAGTTCTGGACGTCCATGACGATGTCGCGGCCGGGGTTGACGGTCGCGTCGTAGCGCCAGCCGCCGAACCATGTGTCGCGCGGCGCGGTCATCAGGGCCCGGAAGTTGGTACCGTCGAACTTGACGACGCCGATGCCCCACTCGCTGGTCATGATCATCTCGTCGACGCCGTCGCCGTCGAGGTCGCCGACGCCGCGCACGCGGTTGAGCGCCGCGTCAAAGTTCCAGCCGTCGATCCACGCCCGATTCGGCTGGACCTCGACCGAGCGCAGGCCGCCGTCCGCGGCCAGCACCCCGAGGCCGTTGCGGTTGCGCAGCCGCAGGGTCCAGTCGCCGTTGATGCTCCAGAAGTACGCCCGCTTGCGCTGGATGTTGTTCGTCGACAGGCCCCCGTCGTTGCCCTGGGCGTTGTAATAGCTCTTGAGGCAGCTACCGAAGTTCGCCCGGTCGAACAGGCGAAACCCGTCCGCGAACCCGTTGGGGCTGTCGTTGAAGGTCTTGGCCCGCGAGAACAGCGCGATACAATTGGTGAAGAACAGCAGGCCCTCGGCGTTGTTCCAGTGGGCGTAGTGGGACGTCACATAGTTGCTGCCCTGGGTCTCGTCGACGCTGTTGACGTCGCAGCCGCTGTGGATGACGAGGCTCGCCCCGGCGTCGCGCAGCGTGCCGTGCTGCCACATCGCGCGGTGCACGACGAGGTCCGCGCCGCCGCCCATGCCCTCGAAAGTCGGCACGTGCTGGCCCGAGCGGTGCAGCCAGCGCAGCGGCGGGCCGCCGATGTCGGCGGTCATCCCGTCGGCGTCGTAGCCGTCGCGAAAATCGGATCTGCGGGCGTCGGAGTGGGCGACGATACATTTGATCGTCGCCGGGGTCTTGTGAAACTGGACATATTGCCGGAGGTCGGCGTTCGCGACCTTGACGCAGGGCCCGAAGTCGGCCGCAGCGGCGTTGACGAGGCCCTCGTACCCGTCGGGCGAGAATTGAATGGTGCCGGAGATCACCGCACCGCGAAACGGATGGTTGGAGAACGCGCCGACGCGGAACCGGTGGTTGCGGTCGAGGTAGCGGACCAGCAGCGTGCGCTCGAGGTCGAAGTCGCGGTGGGTGAACAGCGAGACGTACTGGCTGGCGATGTGGAACAACGGGGCCGGGCTCGCCACCGTCTGCGGATTACCGGCGGCGTCGATGAAGCGGCGGCCGTCGGTCCCGATCAGCGCCGGGTTCGGGTTCACGGCCACGTGCAGGGCGTTGATCCGCGCGACGGCGATGTCGGGGCGGGCGAGGATGTTGGTCAGGCTGCGGTCGTCGGGCGCGACCTCGTTGTTACGCTCGGCCTGGTACAGGCGGATGCGGAGCCGCCGCGGAACGGCGGTGTCCTCGAGGATCGTGTAGATCGCGTCGTCGATGTAGAACGCGTCGCGAAACCGGCCGCTGCGCATCACCGTGCCGTTGGTCGAGGAGAAGTCGCAATTGCGCACGGACCCGCCGTCGCACCACCCGGCGGCCGCGGTCGCGGCGTCGGGCTCCGCGCTGATGGCCTCCGCGTCGAAGTCACCCTGGCGATAGAGCGCCTCCCAGTTGCCGGTGAGGTCGGACAGCACGATCTCCGCGCGCGAGCTGACCAGCTCGGTCATGACGGCGAGGCGACCCCCGGGGACCCACGACACCCGCCGCACCAGCGAGGACTCGGGGAAGTTGCCGATGAGCAGCACGCCCTCGAAGTTGGCGAAGCTGGCCTTCACCTCCTTGAAGAGTCGCCGCAGCGCCAGCACGATGCGCCCGTCCTTGTGCACCGGGCCGCGGTACAGGTCGGCCAGGAGGAACCGCGACTGCAGGCCCTCGGCCCGCAGGTCGCCCTTGAGCCGCTGGAGCCGCTGCATCAGCGCGCCGCGCAGATTGGGGTCGCCGGAGGTGTCGATCAGCCGCGGCTCGATCAGGACCAGCGCGAGCCGCCCGTCCGGCGCGAGGTCCGGGTACGCGGCCTCGAACCCCATGTATGTCAACGCGTTAATCTCGGGGATCGCGTCGCTGGTCATCGCGAAATTGGCATATCGGCCGATAATCGGCGCGAGTAGATCGGACATCGGCACACCCATCCCATCGCAAGAGTTGCGGCCCACCGTCGGGCCGAGTGCGTGCAATGCAACACCGAAACTGTGAATGTGTCAAGATGACATTCGCGCCGCGTGTCAGGGCCCCCGGTCCGTGAATCCCACGCAGCCCACATCATTTTCCCGCCTCCTCGCGGGACCGACGAGCATTGAGAGTCGGGCCCGCCCTGTCAACGCGCGCTGGCGACGAGCACATGTGCCGCGCGATCGCAGGCCTCGCGGCCATGCGCGGCGTCGTGTCCGTGGTGCGTCACGTGGCGTCACGACGCGGCCACCAGCACCCACGCGCGAAGACTCGCAAGGCCCATCGGTGACAGGCAGCCCCGCGCGCCCGATGATCTGCGGGCGCGATGCGCCGTGAGCCCGGCATATGCCCCTGCCGATGGCCGCCGCGCCAGGCCGATGTTCCGGACCCTCGGCGCTGCATTTCACGGCCTCTCGCGGCCATCGCGCGGCGCTCGGCCGGGTGTTATTGGACAGCCAGCGCGCGCTCGGCGACACTGTCGAGAATGTCGAGCGCCTGTCCCGTGCCTGTGTACACCGGCGCCGGGGTGGCCGCGCACAAGTTCACGCACGGATCGTTGCCGGGCGGCGGCCACGACTTCGGGCAGCCCCCCTGACCCCACGCCCCTTCATCACCATGCAATCCAGCGCCATCACGACCCTTTTTCTCCCCGCAGCGCTCGGCATCATCATGCTGGGCCTCGGCCTCTCGCTGACGATCGCCGACTTCAAGCGGGTGGTCGTATATCCGCGTGCGGTCTTCATCGGCCTGACCTGCCAGATGCTGCTGCTGCCGGTGATCTGCTACGGCCTCGCGGTCGGCTTCGGTCTGCCGGGCGAGCTCGCGGTCGGCCTCATGCTGCTGGCGGCGTCCCCGGGCGGCGCGACGGCCAATCTCTTCAGCCACCTCGCCAAGGGTGACGTCGCCCTCAACATCACGCTCACCGCGGTCAACAGCCTATTGTCCCTGCTGACCCTGCCGCTGATCGTCAACTTCGCGCTGTTGAAGTTCATGGGCGAGGGCAAAAACCTGCCGCTGCAGTTCGACAAGGTGCTGCAAGTGTTCGCGCTGGTCCTGATCCCGGTGGCGATCGGCATGCTGATCCGCTGGAAGCGTCCGCACCTCGCCGACAAGCTCGACAAGCCGGTGCGCATCATCTCGGCCGTGTTCCTGCTGCTGATCATCGTCGCGGCGATCGTCAAGGAGCGCGAGACCGTGCTCGCGTCGTTCCAGCAGGTCGGCCTCGCCGCGCTGTGCTTCAACCTCGCCAGCCTCGCGGTCGGCTACCTCGTGCCCCGCCTGCTGCGCCTCAATCAGCGCCAGTCGATCGCCATCGGCATGGAGATCGGCATTCACAACGGTACCCTGGCGATCGCCATCGCCAGCGGCCCCACCCTCCTTAACAACAGCGTGATGGCGATCCCAGCCGCGATCTACAGCCTCATCATGTTCTTCACCGCGGCCGGGTTCGGCTACATGGTCAGTCGCGTGCGCCGTGACGAGTGATCGCGGGCGCTATCCATGGCACGAACATTCGCGACCCCCGCGACCGCCCCACCCGGCGGCGTCCTGCTCGTTGTGGCGATGACGACCGGCAGCTCGGCGGCTGGCGTCCGCGGGGCGCCGAGTTGTGGACCCTTTTAAAGGGATGCGCGATCACGCGCCGAAGCGCAGGACGGCGAAGCGTCTGAACCGCTCGGACGCGACCTCGTTCACCGCCGCGGTGTCGGCGAGATATAGCGCCTCCGCCACGTGCCCGGTGCGCAGGGCCAGCTTGCGGGCGTTCGCCTCCAGCGCCTCACGACCGCCCTGCACGGCCATCTGCGCCGCGCTGACCAGCCCGCGCACGCCGTCCCGCACCGCGGTCACGGCCACGCGGTCGAGCGGTCGCGCCAGCAGCTCGGCCCTGCGGGACATGTCCTTGAGGACAGCCGAGAACGACCCGTCCTTGGCCTCGGCGCGCAGGACATCGAGCGACAGCACGTTGGTCGTGCCCTCCCAGATCGGGAGCACCTGGGCGTCGCGTAGCAGCCGCGGCAGGCCGGTGTCCTCGACGTAGCCGGCGCCGCCGAAGCACTCGAGCGCCTCGGAGGCGATCGCCACCGCCTGCTTGGCGGTCGTCAACTTGGCCAGGGGGATGAGCGCGCGCAGGCGCCGGCGCTCGTCCTCCGAGGCCACGCCGGCCTCGCTGCGGCCGAGCAGGCTGGCGCACGCCATCACCAGCGCGAGCGCGGCGGCGGCCTCGGCCTCCATGTCGGCGAGGGTCGTCGCGTGCAGCGGCAGGTCCGCGAGCTTGTGGCCGAACGCGCTGCGCCGCTGCGCGTAGTCCCTGGCCATCGCGCATGCGCGGTGCATGCCGGAGGCCGACGCGATCGCGTTGTAGAGCCGCGTCACGTTGAGCATGCCGGAGATGCTGGCGACGCCGCGGCCGGGCTCGCCGAGCATCGTCGCCGGGGCGCCGTCGAGGGTCAGCTCGGCGGTCGGCAACGCCTTCGTGCCGAGCTTATCCTTGAGCCGGTGTACCGTGATGCCGCGCCAGCCCTCACCAGCGACGCGCGAGATCTCGACGCAGAACAGCGACAGCCCGCGCGAACCGGGCACCGGCGGGGTGACGCCGTCATCGATGCGCGCGAGGGTCAGCGCCATCTCGGAGGTCGTCGCCGAGGTGAACCACTTCGCGCCGTGCAGCGTGTAGCGCCGCTCCTCTCCGACCGCACCGGCCGGCCTGGCGATCGTCTCCGTATTGCCGACGTCGGATCCACCTGTCCTTTCGGTCATCCACTGGCCGGAGGTGATGAAGCGCGCCGGGTCGGTCGTGGTCAGTCCGGGCACCAGGCGCTCGCGCAGGCTCGTCGGCGCGAGGTCGATCAGCACGCGCGCGGCCGCGTCGGTCATCGCCAGCGGGCAACTGTAGGTCGCGGAGCTGGCCGAGAAGAGGTGGAGAAGCGCCGCCTGGACCACGCGGCGGTGCTCGCCGAAGCTCGCGTCGTAGCCGCTGGCGACCAGCCCGCGGCGGGCCGAGAACACGCGCAGGGCCTCCCACGCGGGCGAGGTGCGGATCTCGTCGACGCGGCGGCCCCACGGGTCGTAGGGGATGTGTTGCGGCGGCTGGGCTTCGGCCTGGGTCGCCAGCCTGGGCAGCTCGTCCGCGGTCGCCACGCCGAGCGCCGCGCAGCGGACCAGCGCGGCCTCGTGGATGCTGGCGGGCAGGCGGCGGGCCAGCTCGGCCTGCAACGCGAGGTCGGTGACGTAGAGGTCGGGGTTTTGCGGGGCGTCCTGAAAAAACACGTTCATACCTCCACGTCGATCGGGTCGATGGCACGGGACTGATTTGGCGCATCGGGCGAGGTCGACTCCATCGGTCGGCCCATCAACCACCGCCAGGCGTTCTTCGTGTCCTCGACCGCCAGGTACAGCGCGGGGACGATGAACAGGGTGACCACGGTCGCGAACATCACGCCGAAGCCGAGGCTGACCGCCATCGGGACCAGGAACTTCGCCTGCACCGAGGTCTCGAGGATCATCGGGGCGAGGCCGAAGAAGGTCGTGATCGAGGTCAGCATGATCGGTCGGAACCGGCGCGCGCCGGCGGCGGCGACCGCCTCGAAGTGCGACATGCCCCGGCGCAGATGGAATTCGTTGGCGGCGTCGACCATGACCAGCGAGTCGTTCACCACCACGCCCGAGAGCGCCACCATGCCCATCATGCTCATGATGCTCAGCTCGAGGCCGAGGAGCACGTGGCCGCCGATCGCACCGACCAGGCCGAAGGGGATCGCGCCCATCACGATGATCGGCTGGATGTAGCTGCGAAACGGCACCGCGAGCAGCATGTAGATCGCCATCAGCGCCAGGAGGGCGCCGGCCTTCAGGCTGTCGAGCGACTCGCGCTGGGCCCGGTTCTCGCCGCCGAAGCCCCAGCTCAGGCCCGGGTACTTGTCGGGCAGGGCGCTCAGCACATCGTCGGTCAACTTGCCCAGCACCAGCGCCGGGGTCGTCTCGCCTTCACGCAGGTCGGCGGTGACGTGGATGATGCGGCGCCCGTCGGCGCGCTCGATCGACGGCCAACTGCGACCACGCTTGATCTCCGCCGCCTCGCGCAGCGGGATCTCGCCGCCCTGCGAGGTCCGGATCAGCAGGTCGGCGATGTCGTTCTCGTTGCGGCGCTCGGCGTCCGGCAAACGGACCAGCACGCGCACCTCGTTGCGGCCGTCCTGCTGGCGCAGCGCCTCGCTGCCGTAGAACGCCCCGCGGACCTGACGGGCGATGTCCGTCGCGCTAAGCCCGAGGCTGACCGCCTCCGGGCGCAGCGTCAGGTCGAGCTGGGGCTTGCCGAGCGCGACGCCGTTCTCGACGTCGGTCACGCCGCTGTAGCCGCGCAGCGCGGCGACCACGTCGGCCGCCGCCTGCTCGAGCACGACATCGTCGCTGTGACTGATCTCGACGTCGACCGGGCGTCCGGCGCTGGGGCCCATGTTGAAGGTGTATTGCACCGACTTGGCCTCGACGACCGGGCCCACGCGCTCGCGCCACTCGGCCGCGAACGCCGAGGACTCGAAGTCACGCTGGTCGCTCGGCACGAAGTACAGTTGTACGTTCGCCAGGTGGCCACCGGTGCTCTGGTTGCCGGGCCCGCCGGGACCCATGACCGGGCCACGCGAGCCGATCTGGGCGAACAGACCGCGCTTGATCGGGTCGCCGCCGTGCTCTTCAATCAAGGCCTGCGCGGCCTCCAGCACGCGCCTTTGGACCTTTTTGGTCTCGGCGACGCTGGCCCCGTAGGGCAGCTCGATCGAGGCGGTCACGACGTCGCCGTCGATCGCGGGGAAGAACCGAAACCCGATCAATCCGGCGCGCACGAAGCCGAGCGCGACGATGAGGGTGGCGACGCCGACCGCCAGAGTCAGGTAGCGCCAACGCAGCGCGGCCCGGACCAGCGGCTTATACCAGCGGTCGATGAAGCGCTCGAGCCCGCGGGTGATCTTCTGCTGCTGGCGGTGGACCCAGCCGTACACGCCGGTCTCGCTCGGCTTCTTCAGGTGCCCGAGGTGGGCGGGCAGGATGAACAGCGACTCGAACAGCGAGATCACCAGCACCGAGATCACGATCACCGGGATGACGCTAAACAGCTTGCCGGAGAAGCCCGGCACGAAGAACAGCGGCGTGAACGCGGCGACCGTCGTCAGCACCGAGAACACGACCGGCACGCCGACGTCCCTGGCGCCGCCGATCGCGGCCTCGAGGTAGCTCTCGCCGCGCTGGGTCCGCTCGAAGATGTTCTCGCCGACGACGACCGCGTCATCGACCACCATGCCGAGCACGATGATGAACGCGAACAGCGTGATCATGTTGACCGACACGTCGAGCGTGGGCATCAACATCAACGCGCCCATGAACGAGATCGGGATGCCCATCGTGACCCAGAAGGCGACCCGCAGCTCGAGGAACAGGCCCAGGCAGATCATGACCAGCGCGAGGCCCAGGTAGGCGTTGCGCATCAAGAGGTCGACGCGCTGGGCGTAGATCTCGGACATGTCGCGCCACTGGGCGATCTTCACGCCCGCGGGCAAGAAGTTCGCGACCTTCTCGCTCTGCTCGCGCACCGCGGCGGCGACCTCGAGCGGCTTCTGTTCGCCGATCCGATAGACGCGGATCATGATCGCCGGCATCCCGTCGAAGCTGGCCGACTCGTCGGTCTCGGCGAACTCCTTGCGGACCTGGGCGATCTCGCCGAGGCGGACCTCGGTCCCGGCCGGACCGGTGATCATCGGGATGTCGGAGAACCCGCGCTCGTCCTCGCGGCGCTCGTTGGTGCGGACCAGGACCTCGCCGGCCGCCGTCTTCACGCCGCCGCCGGGCATCTGCAACGAGGTCTGCGCGACCTTCTGCGCGATCGCGTCGAGCGTGAGCCCATGGATCCGCAACTGCTCGCGCGGGACCTCGATCGAGATCTCCCGCGGCGGCGCCCCGGCGAGGTCGACCTGGGTGATCCGCCGGTCGGTGAGGAACTGGTCGCGCGCCTGCTCGGCGAGGTTGCGCAGGACCCCGAGGTCCTGCTGCCCGTACACGACCACCGACAGCACCTCGGAGCGGTTGGTCAACAAGCTGACGATCGGGCGCTCGGCCTCCTTGGGCAGCGAAGTGATGCGGTCGACCGCGCTCTTGATGTCGGCGAGCGCCTTCTCCTTGTCGGCGTCGACCTCGAGCTCGGTGGTGACGTAGCCGCGGCCCTCGGACGCGGTGGCGACCACCCGCTTGACGCCGTCGATGCCGCGCACCGCCTCCTCGACGGCGAGGACGATGCCCTGCTCGACCTCGGCCGGGCTCGCGCCGGGGTACGGCACGCTGATCGCGACCATGTCGAGCTCGGTCTCCGGGAACACCTCCTGCTTGACCCGCGAGCCCATCACGATCCCGCCGATCAGCAGGAACACCATGATCAGGTTGGCGGCCACCGGGTTCTGCGCCATCCAGGCGATCGGACCGGTCCCCAACGACGGCTTTTGCTCAGGCTCCGTCCCACTCATGCGGCACCTCTTGGATCAGGCCCGGAGGGCCGAACAACGACTCATTGAGCAGACGCGGCCGGAACGGCGGCGACCAGCGCGGGCGCTTCACCCTCGATGCGGACAGCCATGCCCGCGGTCGGGCTGGCGAGCGGCGTGGTGACGACAGCATCACCCGGGCGCAGGCCGCGGACCAGCACGGTGTCGACGCCACGCCACGCGACCTCGACCTCGCGCGCCGCCAGCGTGCCGTCGGTCACCAGCCAGACCTGGTGGTCGTCGACGAGGGCGACGCGGGGCAGCTCGGTGGTCTCCTGCAGCGCGACGCCGGCGATCTGCACGCGGACGAAGGCACCCAACAACAGCGGCAGCGTGGCGCGCGGGGCCCGGTCCTCCGGGTTTGCGTGCATCGCCTTCGTGGTGGTGGCGTTGACCCCCAGGGGGTCCTCGACCACGATCAGCACCCGGGCCATGCGACCGCGGGCGTCGACCTGGCCGAGCAGGCGCTCGATCCAGCCGCTGCGCTCGATGACCACGCCGCCGCCCGCGTCGAGCATGACCCTGGCCACCGAACCCTTCGTGCCGGCCGCGATGTTGACCCCGGGGATCTCGAAGTGGACCAGTTGCGACACCGGCACCGCGACCTCGACCCAGTAGCGGTCGATCGCTACCAGCGTCGCCAGCGCGCTCTGCGGGGTCACCAACTGCCCGAGCTCCACCGATGCGTCGAGCACCAGCGCGTCGAAGGGCACCTTCACCTGCGTGCGACCGAGGTCCCGCCGCGCCTTGGCGAACTGCGCCCGCGCCGAGCTCAGCCCGGCCTCCGCGCTGCGGCCCTGCGTCTCGCGGAGCGCGAACTTGCGCGCGTCCTCGCTCAGCTTGTCGGCTCCCCCCTGCCACTCGTACTCGGCGACCTGCTTGCGGGTCCGCTCCTCCGTGAGGGCGGCCTGGGCCTGCTCGACCGCCGCCGCCTGCGCGGCGACCACGGTGGCGTGGTCGCGGTTGTCGACCCGCACCAGCGGGTCGCCGCGATGCAGGAGTCCGCCGGGCAACAGGGTCGGGCTGCGTTCGATGACGCGGCCGCTGACCTCCGGCTGGAGGATGAGGCGATGGACCGGCTTGACCTCGCCGAGGGCTTGCAACTCGACGGGATGCGGACCGGGCTGGGCCCGCAGCACCGTGACCGGCAGCTCCCGCTTGACCTGCGGCTTGGCCACGACCTCGGGCTTGGCGAGCATCAGGGCGCGGGCCACCATGACGGCGCCGAAGATGACGAGGATCGGCAGCAAAAAGCGCAGCACGCGTTGCATGGGGGCGTCCTGCGCAGGGTGATAACGCGGGCCTGGCAGGAAGTACACCGTCGCCGCCGCGGCTGCGCGTCGGAAAGCGCCAGTGCGACAGGAAACCGCGGGCGGGGCTCTCGAGCCCCGGGTCTCCAGGGACGACCCCTACGAAGCTCCGGGCGGACGGACCGGCGTGGTGGTGTGCGTTCTCGCGGACACGCCAAGGGCCACCCACTGCGGTAATCTCTGCGGGCGCGCCGGTGGGCGGGGGCGCGGGTGTGAAACCCGGCATGCGGCGGACCAACGACAACACGCGCGAGGTCCTCGAGATGGACTCGGATCCCGAAGTCTGGCGCGACGGCTTCGCGGCCCACTCACACGCCGAGGGCGAGACCGCCGCGGAGATCACACTCGACAACGTGCCCGGCCCCGGGGCCCACGTGGATCAGGACCCCTCCCAGGTCGACGGCGACACCAACGCCGAAGACGGCCTCGCCGAGGACAACAACAACGTCGAGCGCCCCGGCTACTTCGGCGAGTCGGCCCGCATCGGTCGCTTCGCCGTGCTGCGCCAGCTCGGCGAGGGCGGCATGGGCGTCGTCTACTCGGCCTACGATGAGGAGCTCGACCGCCGCGTCGCCCTCAAGCTGCTGCGACCCGGCCGCGACAACAGCCCGCGCAACCAGGCGCGTATGCAGCGTGAGGCCCGGGCGATGGCCAAGCTCTCGCACCCCAACGTCGTCCAGGTCTACGAGGTCGGCCGCTTCGAGTCGCAGGTGTTCGTGGCGATGGAGTTCGTGCAGGGCCGGACCCTCGGCGTGTGGCTGCGGGCCCAGACCCGCACCTGGCTGGAGATCGTCGGCGTGTTGGTCCAGGCCGGACGCGGCCTGCAGGCCGCCCACGAGGCCGGGGTCATCCACGCCGACTTCAAGCCCGACAACGTCCTCATCGACGCCGAGGACCGCGTCCGCGTCGTCGACTTCGGCCTGTCGCGCCGCGCCGACCCGGCCAGCGCCTCGCTGCGCGCCGCAGTCAGCACCAGCACCGCCGTCGCCTCGCGCAGCGGCTCGACCGCCTCCGGCGAGGCCGCCGCGTCCTCGCCGGCCGCCTCGCTGTCGCTGCGTCCCGTACCCAAGCCCCACAGCGACCTCGACGACTCCGGCCGCCTGCGCCCCAACGAGGAGCCACGCAGCAACGCGCGCATCGCCGGCACGCCGGCCTACATGGCCCCGGAGCAGCACCGCCACAGCCCGGCCGACCAGCGCAGCGACCAGTTTAGCTTCTGCGTCACCCTGTTCACCGCGCTCCACGGGCAGCACCCATTCGCCGGCGGCAGCCTGCTCGAGCTCATCATCAACCTCACCGACGGCCAATTGCACCCGCCGCCGGCCGACACCCAGGTGCCGGCGGTCGTCCATGCGGTGATCGTGCGCGGGCTGGCCCTCGACCCCGACGCGCGCTGGCCGGCGCTGGGCGAGCTGCTCGACGCGCTCGAGAAGGCCTCGGGCCGCGACAAGGACCCCGAGTTCGACCTCTCGGTCGCCAAGCAGCAGCGGGTCTGGCTCGCCGGCATCATCGCCACCAGCATCCTCGGCATGTCGATCTGGGTGATCCTCGGCAGCGCCAAGGACCTGATGCCGAGCCCGGAGATGAACGCGGCGGCCGGCGCGATCATCAACACAGTGCTGTTCGTCGTGATCTTCTGGTTTCGCGGCCCGCTGCTCAAGAACACGATCAACCGCCGGGTGACCGCGTGGCTGATTGTCTCCAGCGTCGCCATGCTTGTACACCGACTCATCACGATGTCCCTCGAGGTGCCGGTCTCGACGACGATGGCCCTGGACCTGCTGCTGCTCGGCTCAATCGCCGCCCTGGCCGCCACCACCGTCGAGCGCTGGATCGGCTGGACCGCCACCCTGCTGCTGACCAGCGCCGTGCTCGCCGCCGCATTGCCCGGCATTTCGTCGGTCATCTTGGCCATCGCCGTGGTCGGTGTATTCTGCCTCGCCGTCCTGTTCTGGAGCCGCAAGTAGCGCCGCCGGGACCGACCGGCCCCGGCGAGCCCGATGTCCACGAGCGTCCAGGACTTCAACGAACGCGCCCTGCATGGGCTGGTCCACACCTACCACGGCGACGAGGTCGACCACAGCGCGCGCTACGTGGTCCGCACCGGCGAGTACCCGGGCGACCTCTCGGGGCGCACCTTCACGACCGTGTTCCCGTACCAGTCGATCCACGAGCACCACGAGCTCGCCGTCAACCCGCACATGCTCACGGCCTCGGGCCGGCTGTTGACGATGGACCTCGAGCCGCTGACCGACCGCGGCGGCACCTTCATCCGCGTCGCCACGCGCTTCATCGAGAACCAGTCGTGGCACCTGCGCAAGCTCGCCCCCGAGGCCTTCGTGCGCACCGACTTCGCCGAGTTTAGTTGGTTTGGCACCTCGAACCTGACCAACACGGCGCCGATCCCCGCGTTCCCGGTGCTCGGTCAGGGCGGCTACGAGGGCCGCCGGATGCTGCTGTCCTACGACGCCGGTCGCCCGGTCGAGGTCTCGCCGCTGACGCTCGAGCACCTGACCCCCGTCGGCCGCTCGAAGGATTACCACGCCGCCGTCGGCAGCAGCTTTAGCCCGATGATCATGACCTCGGGTCACCCGGTCTATGACCCCGACTTCGAGCCCGGCAAACCCCGCCTGCTCTACACCAACATCGTCCCGCGCGTGGCCGACTTCATGTCGATCAACAAGCCGATCCGCGCCGACTTGTACTTGATGACCTGGGACGGCGGCCCCAGCGAACCCACGCCGCCGATGCGCGTCACCGTCGACGGCGAGGCGGTGGTGCTGCGCCACGCCTCGGTCCACCAGATCTGCCTCACGCGCAACTACCTCATCATCTTCAACGCCAACCTGGTGCTCAACACCGCCTCGCTGCTCGAGCCGCTGACCCCTCTGCTGTGGCGCTGGCTGATCGAGAAGCGCACCGAGAAGGTCCCGAAGAACCTGCGCGTGTTCTACCGCTGGCTCAAGATCCGCATGCGCGAGGCGACCCCGGACCACACCTGCCCGGTCTACTTCATCCACAAGGACGCGATCCGCAAGGCCCTGCGCGGCGAGGCCACCGAAGTCCCCGCCCGCGTGATCGAGCTGGCCTGGGAGATGACCCACGCGCTCGCCGACTACGATGACAACGACGATAAGATCACCCTGTTCTGCCAGCACAACATCGGCGCCGACCCGGCCGACCAGATGGAAGAAGGCGACCGCCTGGTCGGCGGCGGCACCGTGCCCGCGAGCCTGCTCGGCATGTTCTCCGCCGCGACCGACCTCAATCAGGTCCGCCGGCATGTCATCGACCTGCGCGCCGGCACCGTCGAGACCCGCGCCTTCCCCGAGGCCGGCGACCGCCAGAACTTCCCCTTCGGCCTCAATCTCCTGCCCCCGCTGCAGCTCGCGCCGTACCTCTCGGAGCACAGCAGCAGCGAGGTCCCGAACCTGCTCCGCGCCTGCCGCCGCATGGACGCGACCTACTGGGTCGCCGGCGGCTGGCTGCCGCACATGATGAGCACCCGCGTGTTCGCCAACTTCCGCCGCGCCCGCCGCGACGACTCCTGGCCGCCACGCCGCCTGATGCCGCTATCGGAGTACATCGAGCGCACCCAGGACCCCGCCAACACGGTCCGCTTCTTCCGCCTCGACCACGATATGAACCTCGAGAGCGCCTACACCTTCCCGCCCGGGTGGTTCATGGCCACCCCCATCTTCGTCCCCCGCCCCGGGTCCTCGAGCGTGCGCGACGGCTACCTCATCGCCCAGGTCTGGTCGCCCGACAGCCCCGACATGGAAGTATGGATCTGGGACGCCGCCCGGCCGCTCGACGCCGGGCCCTGTTGTACGCTCGGCCCAGGGCCGTATGAGAAGGGGATCCGGCCAGGGTTTCCGCTGCACTCGTCGTGGGTGGATAGAGCCGGGGTCGAGAACTGGGTGCGGCCAGAATACAATGCACCCACCATCGAGATGCCGACATACTTGAAGCTGCTCGAGCTCGGCACGATCGGCGCCGGGGTGTTGCGGCGCATGTGGCAGCAGTTTTAGGCGGGACGGGGGCAACAGTTGCTGGATCGGGCCGCTTGGCGCTCACGCGCTGCAGGGCGTTGCGGTCGCTGTGGCACCCGCCGACCGATCAGGGCGCCGGTGAGACGCAGGTGCCAAACTGCGCGCTGCAGAGCCCGTCCACGCAATGACCGTCGCACTCGCCATCGCCGCTGCATGGGGTCGGTGCGCAGGTGTTCGCCATGCATCTGAAGTCTGCGGGGCACGCTGTCTGCGGGCCACAGCTGGCCGCGGTGCACCGCGCGTCCGCGCCGCAGGCCTGCGCCAGCCCGCAGTCGCTATCGGCGAGGCAGCCCGGCTGACACAGGGTCAGGCCGCAGCATGGATCCGGCACGCAGATCTGCGGCGACCCCGGCGTGCCGCTACACGAGGGGTCATCTGTGCACTCCTGGCCGTCGAGCGTACATCCGGTCGCGCCCCCACATTGCACCGATCCGGGCCGCTCACATTGCTCGATATCCATACAGTCGGCCTGGGTCCGACAATTGCCGTCGGGCACGCCGGTGGTGCCTGTGCTCGTCGTCGGGGCGCCGGTGCTGCCGGTGCTGCCGGTGGTGCTGCCGTCCGTCGCGGTGGTGGTGGTGGTGACGTCGGCGGTGCTGCCAGTGACGGCAGTGCTGCCCATCGTGGCGGTCGAATCATCGCCGGGGCCGCAGCCGAGGGCGACAAACGTGAGGAGGAGGAGACGGTGTCGCATCGATCTCAGAGATGCCGGACCGCCTCGCGCCTGTCCAGCACCCCGGCCCCACCGCGATCGACGCTCCCGGTCGCCGGACGTCACCAGGGCGACCGCGCGCATACCCAACGATTCCGGTCGCGGACGCCGCAACCGATGGCCTGGTGGCACCCGCGATGCGATGACCCACACCGCGCGCGCCAAGCCGGGGCCGTGATACGGTCGCGGGATGTCGACCCGGGTACCGAACCCCAAGCGTTACATGCGTCCCCCGCCGCAGTACCCGCACGACTGGTTCTCGCCGCTCCACGGCACCGACGTCGCAAGATCACCAACTTCGACTTCATGGGCCACGCGCTGATCGCCTTCCGCGACGACGCCGGCAAGGTCGTCGTGCTCGACGCTCAATGCCCCCACTTCGGCGCGCACCGTGGCGTCGGTGGCCGCGTCGTCGATGGCTGCGTGCGCGATCGCCCGGTGCAGCTCAGCCCGCGGGACCAGCCGCGGCGTGAGCACCTGCCAGGCCGGCGTGTTGAAGGCCATCGCCACGCCGTTGAGCAGGCCGAGCGCCAGCAGCACCGGCGGGGTCGCCAGGTCGGCGGCGCTGGCGACCGCGAGCCCGACCGCGATGAGCATCATGATGGTTTGGGTGACGAGCAGCAGCTTGCGGCGGTCGAGGCGGTCGGTGGCGAGGCCGCCGAACATGCCCAGCACGAGCATGGGTCCGAGCTGGGCGGCAGCCAGCCAGCCGAGCATGACGGACGAGCCGGTCTGTTCGGCCATCAGTCACTGGACGCCGAGGCCCTCCATCCACGTGCCGATCGACGAGACCATCGCACCGAGCCAGACCCGGCGAAACGGCGCGTGCCGGAGCACGCCGCGCCACAGCCCTGTCGCCGGCTCGCCGGGGAGGACCGGCAAGACGGCGGACGCGGAGGGGTCGACCTGCAGGTGCTGCAGGATGCCGCGGTGTAGACCGGCACGTCGATCGGGTCAGCGCGGATCTCAGCAGTCGTTGGGCGAGCAGATCACCCAGCCCTGGACCTGCACCGTGTTGTTGGCGTCGTTCCAGTTGCCCTGCAGGCCGCAGCCGGCCTGGCGCAGGTAGATGCGGGCCGCGGTGTTGTTGTCGCCGTTGGGCTCGAAGTTGGTGCAGCCGACGTCGCCGTTGGCGGTGTCGGTCATCCAGAAGCTGCACGGCGCGCCCTGGCAGATGCCCTGCCAGTTGTTGATCCCCGACGCGCCGTTGACCTTCGGGAACACGTTCACGAGGTTGGCGTTTTGCGAGAGGTTCCAGTCGAAGAACGCCTGCGCGTGCGGCTTGGTGCGCGTGACGAGCACCTCCATGCCCGACGCGGCGCACTTGGCCGAGTAGACGTTTTGATCGCTGAGCAGCGCCGGGTCATCGTAGCGGATCCAGGTGTAGCCGCAGGCGTCCGTGTTCATCTCGCAATGCACCACCAGCGACCCGATCGCGCCGGGGCCGTCGGGGTCGATCGTGTAGTTGCCGTCCTTGCTGGTCGGCGCGACCTCCAGGATCTGCTTGCAGCTCTTCGCCAGCGCGCAACTGTTGGCGATGCACAGACCCTGGCCGCAGTCGCCGTTGACGACGCACGCCGCCCCCAGCCCACACTTTTCGCAACCGCCGCCGCAGTCGACGTCCGTCTCCATGCCGTTCTTCGCGTCGTCCGAGCAGGTCGGCTGCTTGCACGCCGCAGTGCACATGTCCGCCTCGTCGGCGTTGCCGTCGTCGCACTCCTCCACCCCGGCCTGCACCGAGCTGTCGCCGCACGTGGCCTTGAGGCAGGTGCTCAGGCACGCGTCCGTGTCGAGCAGATTACCGTCGTCGCACTCCTCACCCTGGGCCATTTGCAGCGTGCCGTCGCCGCAATTGGGCGAGGTACACGCGTTGGTACACATGTCGTCGTCGGCCTGGTTGCCGTCGTCGCACAGCTCGCCGGGCCCGACGAACCCGTCGCCGCAGGCCGCGTCCTTGCAGCCGGCCACGCACGCGTCGGTGTCGTCGACATTGCCGTTGTCGT
>Ga0335395_10000219_pt1 | contig 36102 bp, 29 predicted proteins | sample MAT02_FD_205744 | JGI IMG/M metagenome (GOLD analysis project Ga0335395, IMG submission 205744) | Freshwater microbial communities from Lake Fryxell liftoff mats and glacier meltwater in Antarctica - MAT-02 (spades assembly) (version 2) ... | reverse complement strand
CTAATTCGATTATACTCTGGATTAATTGCTCGTTGATTGTAGCAAAACCGAATTAGGGCGAAAAAATCATCAACCGGGAAATCCAGACCGAGAATGCTATCAATTTCATCAATAAATATAATGATTCTATCTGTGGGAAATTTGACCAGCAGAATATCTTCAATAAAATGGCTCAATCTTTGCAGAAAGGAGACATCTTCTTCATCGCGCCACCATGTTTTTAAATTAACTTTTCCTAAAAGATTGAAGCCGCGCCACAAATCGGCGACCATTCCTTTATACCACTGTAAAGGAGTGATATTTTCACTGCCGATGTGGGTCATGTCGATGGTGCTGCATTGAAAACCTTCGGCTTGCAGTCGGTGCAGGGTGCGGACTAATAGGGAAGATTTACCCATTTGTCGCGAGTTGAGAATGTAACAAAATTCGCCTGCTTTTAAGGCTTCATAGAGTTCGGAATCTGCTTGTCTTACCACATAAGTAGGTGCATCACTAGCGAGACTACCGCCGATTTGGTATGTAACCTTGGTCATGCCGTTTATGGGTTGGTTTAAAGGTGAGTATGTAGTGAATTTATGTAGATATGACGATGTGGTGCGATCGCTTTATTCTAATATAACTTACGCAAAGAAACTCTAAAACCTCCCTCTAAACAAAGTTTTGCGAACCAAAATACAGGCGGTACAACTCGCAGCTCAGCGTACAGCGGTTGTTATCGATATGAATCAGCCCCATACTAACTAATTTAGAAGCTACTATCGGATCTAATTCCACGCCCCGCTCAGATTTTACCGCTTGTTTAAGTCCAATTGCGAGTTCGGGTTCTTCTTGCAATGTCACCCAAAAACTCCGCAAGTAATCTTTATAAATTCCTCCTATTGTGGGAGCTTCTTGTAGAAGCCGATCTAGTGTTACACTGTTTTGACAGAGGTGGTAAAGAGCGAGCCGCACCAGATAAGGATGTCCCCCCACCATTGCCATCAGTCGCTCGGCATCGGGGCTATCTTTCCAATCGAGTCCGTAACGCTGCGCTAAAGCAAGTATCTGCTCTTCTGTAAAATAGGGCAATTGCAGCGGCAAACCGACATTAAAAGGCGATTCAGTGAGCTTTAAAGGAATATAAATTTCTGTGGAATGAAGGACGATTAACCGCAGTTTTCCCAGAGTTTCAGTCCTCTTTGCTTCTTCATGCCAGCTTCGCAGCAGTGGCAAAAATTCTCTAGCAATTTTGGGATACTCAAAAATTCTATTGACTTCATTTAAAGCTAAAACCAGAGGGCTATTAATTTCAGTTAATATATATTGTTGCAAATAAATGGTACAGCTTACTTTGCTACCCATATCTTCATCCCAATAATCATCTAATAGAGGTGGCAATTCTAGGTGACGGCTGATGTTCGCACAAAACCACCGTAAAAATTTATCGAATTTGTCTAAAACAGCTTCCTCGGCTTGCTGAAAATCCAAACTTACAGTTCGGTAGCCAAGAGAATTAGCCCGATCTATAATCCGTAGCAGGAGGGAACTTTTACCCATCTTCCTGGGAGCTTTAATCCGCAGAACACTTCCAGGTTTGGCAATCTCTTGATACGCGAGTTTTTGAATTAGCGGGTGAGGGATATAAAATGGCGAACCGAGGGGTACGGGAGAGCCGGGATATTCTAAAGGTGTTACTAGGCATTGGCTGCGGGTGAATTCTTCAATTAATTCTTGTTCCTCTACCGTTAGGGAACGCGATTCTAGAGAGGAGCGAAAATTTGATTTGCTAATAGGTTTCTGCAAGATTTCAGAGAGAGATTGCCACAAGCCCGAGGCGATGTTTCTCAGGTAATGCTCTCCGTAATGAGAGGCTGATGCGATGCTTGTATAAGTCTTTCCTTCCCAAACTTGGCGGAGTAGGATTTCTTGTACGGGATGTAAATCTTTTTGCGATCGGGCACGAGTTAGCTGTATTACTTCATCTATCGTCATAATTTATTATCCCGTAAGTTTATCGTTGATATTATCACTGTTGAGTATGATTTTTTGTACGGGATGTAAATTTTTTTGCGATCGGGCATGAGTTAGCTGTAGTACCTCATCTATTGTCATAATTTGCAATTATAAGTGAGTATATCGTTGATATTATCACTTATGATTGACTGTAAAGCCGATCGCCTATTCGATTGCGACGCCAGCCTGTAGCCACATTTCTCAGGGAATAACAGGTCAAATCCGTTAAATCTCACCGCAGCGCACCAATATCAATAAAGGATTCACTTGTCACTGAGCGCCCAAAGGCGTGTCAACTTAAGTATGAAACCTGAGACATCTCGCTTTTATCCTCTTGCGAGATCCCCCTCGCATCCCCCTTAAGAAGGGGGACTTTGATAACTTCCGGTTCCCCCCTTCTTAAGGGGGGCTAGGGGGGATCCGTCTTAACCCAAGCGTATTGCGCCATAACCCAATTTCAAGAGGCGTTGGCTGGGTTCCCTTTCAGGTAGCAGCGCTCAGTTTTTCAAAGCGAATTCGCCAAAATGTCATGCAGGTGTCACATTTGATCGTAAAGCCATAATTAAGAATGTGACAGTTGACCTTGCTAAACCTTAGTGGATTGATGTTAATTTAATTAAAGGTAGTTTCAGATCGCTGTATCTACTCATCACAAGTGTTAAGTTTAAAAGCCTAATTATTCTTTTTGTGCCAGCAGGTTTTACAATCCTCCTGTAATCACTCTACAAAATATTAGCAAATAACCGAGTTGAGTAGATGCAAATGGTTCATGAAATGTTTTCAAATTATTTTATTCCTCACGGCCACTGCTACTTGTGGAAGCCTGGATTAGTGGGGCTGCACATTTTATCCGATGCTTTGATTGCTTGCGCTTATTTTGCGATACCCATCACGCTGATTTATATAGTCAAGAAGCGGAAAGACGTGCCTTTTGACTGGGTTTTCATGTTATTTGGCTCTTTTATTATCTGCTGCGGCATTACCCATATTATGGAAATATGGACGCTGTGGCATCCTAATTATTGGTTCTCTGGTTTTCTTAAAGGGATTACGGCGTTGATTTCGCTATGTACAGCAGCAGTCCTGGTGGAACTAATCCCAAAAATCTTGGCTATCCCCAGTCCCGATCAATTGGCGGTGGCAAATTTGGCTTTACAAAATGAGGTTGGCGATCGCAAACAAGCTCAGGAAGCACTCTCAGAATTAATGCTGGAATTGGAAAAACGGGTTATTGAGAGAACGCTCGCTTTAGAATCCACCAATGAACTTTTGCAACAGGAAAATCGCGATCGCTCCTTGGCTGAAAATTCATTGCGGCGCTCGGAAGCCAAACTACTTGAACAAACTCAGCAGCTAGAGAACACTCTGCAACAACTCAAAGGCACCCAAACTCAACTCGTGCAAACTGAAAAAATGTCCTCTTTGGGGCAAATGGTAGCTGGGGTTGCTCACGAAATCAATAACCCTGTTAACTTCATTTATGGCAATCTGATTCCGGCCCAGGAATACATTAAAGATATTTTGGCATTGATTAAGGCTTATCAAGTTTATTACCCCACTCCTGCGCCGGAAATTGCAGACAAGATTCACACTATCGAACTCGATTTTATTTTAAAAGACTTGCAAAAACTTTTTGGTTCAATCAAAATTGGAGCAGAGCGGATTAGGGAAATTGTTAAATCTTTACGAACTTTCTCCCGATTAGACGAAGCCGACATGAAAAAGGTAAATATTCATGAAGGACTCGATAGCACTTTAATGATTTTGCAGCACCGCTTGAAAGAACAACCAAACCGTCCGCCGATTCAAGTGATTAAAGAGTATGGAGATTTGCCAGAATTAGAATGCTACGCTGGGCAGCTTAACCAAGTATTTATGAATATTTGTTCTAATGCTATTGATGCTTTAGAACAGATGGCACAGCAGGGACATTCGACCAACGGCTATTGGGAAAATAATTTACCTGACCACTTACAAACTGCCCATTGCCCACTGCTAAAAATTCGCATCCGCACCCTTTTAGTTGATGGGAAGTGGGTGCAGATTCACATTGCTGATAATGGCACTGGCATAGATTATGATGCGATCGCTAAAATTTACGATCCATTTTATACGACGAAACCTATCGGTGCTGGTACGGGTCTGGGTTTGGCGATTTCTTATCAGATTATTCAAGCCCATGAAGGTTATTTGCGCTGCACTTCCGAGGTTGGGAGAGGTACTGAGTTTATAATTGAAATTCCTTGGCGATCGCAATTTGGCGATCGCCACCTAGTGCAGAAGCAAGCTGTTATGAACAAGCTGGGTTGAGGCGTTAATAAATAATGCTGAATCCAGCTACAACTTTCGGTTTATTTTATTTTTTGCCTAACTTAGGCATCATCAAATCCCTATTATCGGCCAATAACAAGTATTATGTGGGAAGCACTCAAAAATATCTTTTCCCCAACTCAGTATATGCCTCACGGTCATTGCTATCTTTGGCAAACGCCTTTAGTGTGGCTGCACGTAACTGGGGACTTTTTAATCGCGATCGCCTACTATTCAATTCCGGCGATGCTAATTTATTTTATCTTCAAGCGGCGCGATGTTCCTTTTTTAGGAATATTTGCTTTATTTGGTGCATTTATTATTCTCTGCGGCACGGGACACTTACTAGAAATTTGGACTTTGTGGCATTCCGCTTATTGGCTGTCGGGGATTGAAAAAGGAATTACTGCGCTGGTTTCCTGCTACACCGCCGCCTCGATGGTAACACTATTGCCCCAGTTTTTATCTTTAAAAACTCCCCAAGAATTAGAGGCAATAAATCGCAAGTTGCAAACTGAGATTGCTGTGCGTGAAGATGCAGAGTTAGCCTTACGCCACGCTTATGATGACTTAGAAATTAAAGTCCAAGAGCGTACCGCACAGTTGACCGAAATTAATGGTTATTTAGAAGCAGAAATTAGAGAAAGAATAGCCGCTGAATCCGCTTTGCGCGAACGAGAAACTAGGTTAACAGAACAACAAACTGGCTTGCTCGAATTAGCAAAAAATTCTAGTATCTACGAGGGAAATATCGGCGAGGCGTTGAGAGAGATTACGCAAATGGCAACTCGTACCCTGAATGTCGATCGGGCAAGTATTTGGTTTTATCAGGAAGATAAATCCGCAATGTGCTGTGCCGATCTTTACGAACTGACACCCAATCAACACAGCGGGGGTGCAGAACTGAAAGTTGCTGACTATCCTAGCTATTTCCAAGCTTTGAATACAGAACAGGTACTCGCAGCAGTTGATGCCAAAACCGATCCGCGCACCCTAGAATTTACCGAATCTTATTTGATTCCTTTAAACATCTCATCAATGCTAGATGTTCCTATTACCCATCAAGGACGACTTGCCGGTGTAATTTGTTTGGAACGTCAGGGCACGGCGAGGAAGTGGACGCTCGACGAACAAAGCTTCGCTAGCTATGTGGCGCAGATCGCAGCTTTAGCAATGGAAGCTCGCGATCGCAAGCAAGCCGAGTTAAACTTGCGCTCTGTCACCGAACGCTTGCAATATTTGCTGGCGACTACCCCGGCGGTGATTTTTAGCTGCAAATTAGGGGGAAATTATGACGTAACATTTGTCAGCGATAATATTGTTTCAATGATTGGTTACGAATCCAGAGAATTTCTTGATGGTTCCCTTGATTGGCACAGCCTCATTCACCCTGAAGATCGAGAGCTTGTTGCTACTTCATTTGCTCGGATATTGGAAAAAGAATCGATTTCCTACGAATACCGCGAACTACACAAAGACGGTACTTATCGCTGGATATACGATGAGATCAAGTTAGTCAAAAATGCTGCTGGCATACCTGTGGAGTGCGTGGGTTATGGAGTAGATATTACTGCTCGAAAACAGGCGGAAGCAGCTTTGCAGCAACAAGTAAAAAGGGAGCGGCTCGTGAATTCCATTCAAGAGCGAATTCGTTCCTCTCTTAACTTAGAAGAAGTGATGACAGTGGCTGTTGAAGAAGTCCGCCAGTTTTTGTCAACTGATAGAACAGTTATTTACCGCTTTAATCCAGATTGGAGTGGATTTATCGCCGTTGAGTCGGTAGCAGTCGGTACGATGCCGATTTTGGGAATTGACATTAATGACCCTTGTTTTCAGGAACGCTACGTCTCTGTTTACAAGCAGGGACACATTCGCGCGATCGACAATATTTACACGGCAGGTATTTCAGAGTGCCACATTAATTTACTAAGCCAGTTTGAAATTAAAGCTAACCTCGTGGTTCCCATTTTGCAAGGTGAAAAACTATGGGGGCTACTCATTGCTCATCACTGCCGCAGTCAAAGGGTTTGGAACGCTTCTGAGATAGAATCTCTCAAGCAAATTTCCGTGCAGCTAGCAATTGCCATCAAGCAATCCACCCTTTTTGAACAAGCAAAAACTGAAATTGCCGATCGCAAATTAGCAGAAACAGCATTACAAAAAGCTGTCGTAGCTGCTGATACAGCTAACCGCGCCAAGAGCGAATTCCTTTCTTCTATGAGCCATGAATTGCGAACTCCCCTGAATGCCATTCTCGGATTTAGTCAGGTGATGGTGCGCGATTCATCTCTCAACAATCAACACCAACAGCACCTAGAAATTATTAATCGCGCGGGTGAACACTTGCTATCGCTAATTAATGACATTTTGGAAATGTCCAAAATTGAAGCGGGCAGAAGTCAGCTTAATGAAAGCAGTTTTAATTTAATGCGCTTGCTAAAAACCTTAGAAGAAATGTTTCGATTAAAAGCTAAATCTAAGAAATTGCAGCTAAATTTGGAAGTGGGTGAGGGTGTACCGGACTTTGTTAGTGGAGATGAAGGTAAATTGCGCCAAATTTTGATTAATCTTGTAGGAAATGCGATCAAGTTTACAGAGAGGGGTAGTGTTACTTTGCGAGTGAAAAATCAGGTAGAAGAAAGTTTGGCGGTTGAAACCGCGGCTATACAAACACAACCCGGATGGTGCGCGGGTTCGGAAAGCTTGGCGGTTGAAACCGCAGCTATACAAACACAACCCGGATGGTGCGCGGGTTCTAATCAGTCCGCGCAGGCGGACTTTGATTGTGTAGACGCGAATTCTATTCGCCCGGTATTTTTACAAAAGTCGGAATTGTTACGCCTTCAGTTTGAAATTGAAGATACTGGCCTTGGCATTGCCGCAGAAGAAATGAATAAGTTATTTGAACCATTTGAGCAAACAAAAACAGGTCAAAAATCTCAACAGGGTACTGGATTAGGTTTACCAATTAGCCGCAAATTTGTACAAATGATGGGAGGAGATATTACTGTCAGCAGTACACCTGAGTTGGGAAGTAAGTTTGCATTTGATATTCAAATCAGCCTTGCCCCTCCCAGCGAGATTAAAATCCTTAAACCGCAGAAAAAAGTAATGGGTTTAGCACCGAATCAAGCAGAATACCGGATTTTGGTTGTTGACGATCGCGCCGATAACTGCCTAGTAATAGAGAGATTATTGTCACCACTAGGCCTCCTCGTGCGAGAAGCTAGAGATGGTGAAGAAGCTATTGCTGTATGGGAGGATTGGCAACCGCACCTGATCTGGATGGATATGCAGATGCCTGTCATGGATGGCTATGAAGCCACTAGAAAAATTAAAGCTCATCCTCTCGGAAAACAAACTGTAATAGTTGCTCTTACTGCGAGCGCTTTTGAAGAGGAACGACAAACTATTTTAGGAGCAGGCTGCGATGATTTCATGCGTAAACCCTTCGATGCAAAGATATTATTTGCGAAAATGGAAGAACTTTTAGGAGTACGTTACATTTACGAGGAATCTGTTGATGCAACCCTAGAAAATGACAGCGAAATTAGCGGAGTGACTAGCAATCAATCTGTCGAGTCACAACTCGGTCAAATGCCTATTGAGTGGGTAGAAAAGATATCTCATGCTGCTCATGAATGTTGCGACGATAAAATTGTCAAGTTGATTGAGGAAATGCCGAGCGAATTTGCTTTGTCTGCACAATATTTAACTACTTTGGTGCAGGATTTCCTATTTGACGATATTATAGAGATAGCGCAGTCAGCAGTTGCGACGAGGTAAAAATACCAGTTTTCAACTAATCTAAACTTAGGAGGCTATTATATTAAAAAAAGACCTAACATTAACCCCCAATACCGTCTCCTTGCCATCTCTTTTTAGGAGAGCAAATCGGAATTTCTACTGTTGCGTTTTTTTTGAGGTAAACTTCTTAAGTTTTAATATCTTTTATCTTGACAAACTACCGTGAGCCATCGCATGGACAGCCATCAATATCCTACAATTCAAGCCAACATTTTAGTAGTTGATGATAAGCCCGATAATGTGCGGCTTTTATCTACAATCTTGACCGAACAAGGGTATCAGGTTCGTAAAGCGCTGAACGGGCAAAGGGCGATCGCTACAGTGCAAGAGTTTCCGCCGACTCTAATTTTGCTGGACGTGATGATGCCAGATATGAATGGATATGAGGTATGTGCAAAGTTGAAAGCTTCACCAAAAACCAGTTCCATTCCGGTAATTTTCTTAAGCGCCTTAGATGACGTTGTAGATAAGGTGAAAGCTTTTGATGTGGGAGCAGTTGACTATATTACTAAACCTTTTCATGCTAAAGAAGTATTGGCACGAGTGGCAAATCAGTTAACTATTCAAAGTCAACAACAGTTACTTCAAGAGCAAACGAAGCAATTCCAAGAACTTGTCGAACGTTTGCAAAACGAAATTAAAGAGCGGCAGGGGGTGGAGCTAGCTTTACGGCTTGCTCAAACAAAGTCCGATCATTTATTGCTGAATATTTTACCAGCAGCGATTGTTGAAAATTTGAAAAAGGGCGAGGGTTCTCCTGCCCAGAGGTTTGATTCAGCAACAGTTCTTTTTGCCGATATTGTCGATTTTACATCTATTGCTGCTAGAATGTTGCCTCTAGAATTGGTAAATGTACTGAACCAGATTTTTTCCAGGTTTGACCAACTAACTGAAAAACACGGTTTGGAAAAAATTAAAACAATTGGAGATGCTTATATGGTAGCGGGGGGGTTGCCTGTGCCGAGGGCAGATCATGTAGAAGCGATCGCGAATATGGCCTTGGATATGCAGGAAGCGATCGCTGATTTTCAAACTGACAGAGGCGAACCATTTCAAATTCGGATTGGCATTAATACAGGGCCAGTAGTTGCTGGCGTAATTGGCACTAAAAAATTTATCTATGACTTGTGGGGAGATACTGTTAATGTTGCTTCTCGGATGGAATGTCAAGGATTACCGGGGTATATTCAAGTTACTACTGCTATTTATGAGCTGTTAAAAGATCGGTATGTATTTGAGGAAAGAGGTGCGATAACGGTTAAAGGTAAAGGAGAGATGATCGCCTATTTGTTAAAAGGCAAAAAAGATAATTCAGCGGTAGAAACCGATGCTTGTCAAACGAAGTCCACTCCTAGCGAACTAAGAGAGTACCCAAATACGCCACTTCTTTAACAAGTCGGGCATCTAACCTAGGAGCTATGGATGAACATCGAGCTAATCCTTAAAAAATGAAAATAATTTGCAGTTTCCAATTTGTATTTTCCCGAACGATTTCAATGCGATTGATAAATTCTCGAAAGTAAAACCTGCGTTCTGATTCTGATAAATCGAGCCAAAATTGGGGAAGGGAAACTGTTTGGGCAGTTTCTCGCAAATTTACTGGGGGTAGTTGCGCTAATTTGCTTTGCAGTTCGGCAATTTCGGTGCGGATTTTGTAGGCTCTAAACTCTGCCGTTTCCGTGTCTAAAATGCCGCTATCAATCAGGGCGGAAAGTTGCTCTATGATTTCTTGTTTGGAGGCGATCGCCCTGACAATTCCTGCTTTAATTCCATTCATATTCGGCATTTGCAACCCAGCAACAGCATCGGGTAAATCCCGACAAATACCGGCGATGGTTAATTGCAATACTTCATCGTAGGAAAGGCCGCTACATTTAGGCTGTTTTGGACAGTTAATCGGTCGCAAATAAAGGTATTCTTTTTCTTTGCGGTAGGAGGTGACTTTGGCAACTGTCATGGGCGATTTGCATTCTGCACAAATTGCTAAACCTGCGAGGGAACGTGGGGCGCTAGCGCTGCGAGGAGAAAGGCAGCGGTTGCGGCGCAGTAACCTGTCTATTTGGGCGGCTTCTTCTCTGGAAATAATCGGGACGTGGGTGTTAGAAATTACTTGGCTGTTTTGATATTCCAAATCGCCTCGGTAAGCGGGATTTGTCAGCCAGCGGCGGCCGGTGCTTACAGAGATTTTTTTGTTGTATTTCTTGGCTAAATACCGCACGGAACCTCGCAAGGAACCGTAAATTAAAAAGTGTTCAAAAAAGTCTTTGACGGTGGGGGCGGTGGTTTTATCGATCGTATAACAATCTTTGCCGCGCCGGTAGCCGTAGGGAGCCTTACCCGGTGGAATCCGGGATTTGATGCGGTTGCGGGCGTGTCCTTTGCGAATACTCCGGCTGTGTTGGCTGCGCTGGATTTCTGCGAGGATTTGCAGCAAGTTTTTGCGGTTTAGCGGTTCTGTTTCTGCTTGTACGATGATTTCGACGCCGAGGTTTTCGAGTTGGGCGAGGTGCGAGCACACTTGCTGCAATGTGTCGCCTAGTTCTTCAAACCGCTGAATTAATAAGTATTTGACTGGTTCTGTTTCGCAGTCTTTTAGGAGTTGTTGCAGTTGCTGGCGCCCTCCTAAGTCTTGATAGGTGCGATCGACTTCTTGACCCCAAATTTCCGGTGCGGGTGCTGCTTCCAGTAGCGGTTCGGTGTAAGAATAAGCGATGATTTTCATCTGTTACTCGCTGAGTTCGATGATGTTGCCGTCGGGATCTTGGGTAAATAATGCCGATCGACCTGACGCGCTCATTTGTACCGGGCAATTGTGAGCGATTAATTGCTCTTTGGCAACCTCTAAGTTAGCCACAGCAAACGCTAGATGTCGATTCCGCCCCAATTTATCATAGTCTACGGCATCTGGGATAATTGTTGCAGCTAAAATTAGGTGGAGCTGGAAGTCGCCGATTTGATACCAGATTCCGGGAAATTTTAAGTCTCGATCGATTTTTTGCAGTCTTAGTACGGTGCTGTAAAAGTGTTGGGATTTTTCCAGGTTAGAGATGAGTATGGCGCTGTGGAGGGATTGAGTAATTTGCATTTTTGTGGAAAATTCTTTTTTTAGTTGAACCGCTGATGCAGGCAGATGAGCACTGATGAACGCAGATTTTTTGATGTTGGTTTAGTTTTTGATATGATAACATTGTTAGTCGCTCTTAATATATCCATTATCAAGTCTTGTAACAAAAAACTGCCCGCTGGGAGTGTTTTTAACAATGGTTTCAGAAAAAAGTGCGATCGTCTCCAGATCGGGCAAATTCCGTCTCCGCAATGTCTTGGTAGTTCCCTTTGTTCTCCAAATTTTGGCTGCTGTTGGCTGCGTTGGCTATCTGTCTTACAGAAACGGAGAGCACATAGTCAACGATATTGTTAGTCAGTTGCGGCACGAAGTGAGTGCGAGAGTTTACGAACGTGTTCAAACCTATTTGGAAGATCCGCTACTGGTGAATCAGATCAATCAGGATGCTTTACCTTTGGGGGTGTTGAACTTTGACGATTTGGAGCAAGCTAGACCATATTTTTGGAAACAAGTTCTGCAATTTAAATCGATCGGTCACGCGGGAATTGCCAACGAAAAAGGTCAGTACCTGCGTGTGGGTTGGGTAAATCGGATGGTTGGACTTGAACAACCTCAGCTTGTCCAGCAACTGATTCCCGGGGGTGGCGACTTGATATATTACAACCTAGACGCTGATGGAAACCCCACAAAGATTGACAAAACCACGCCCAATTATGACGTTCGCACGCGCCCTTTTTACACAGTTGTTGTTGAGAAGAAACAGGCAGCTTGGAGTGAAGTTTATATTAATTTTGGCTACGGTACGCTGCAAATTAATGCGAGTCTACCCTATTATGATGGCGAAGGGAAACTAATTGGCGTGCTGACTTGCCAGATGGGACTAGATCAAATTCGCCACTTCCTGCAAACCTTACGCGTGGGTAATTCCGGTCAAGTATTTATCATTGAACCCCAGGGTGAATTAATAGCCACCTCGGTTAAAGAACAGCCTCTTTCGGTGGGAACAGGCAAAGATACAAAGCGGATCAAAGCACAGGAAAGCAGCAACCCGCTGATGCGTCAAAGTGTGGTTTATCTGCTCGAACGCTTCAAGCGTTTGGAAGATATCGATCAAACTGTTCAACTTGACTTTGAGCTGAACGGTGAGCGGCAATTTATCCAAGTTTCTCCGCTAACTGACAAGTACGGTCTCAATTGGCTGATTGTAGTAGTAGTTCCTGAAGCGGACTTTATGGCGCAAATTTATGCTAACACTCGCCACACAATTTTGCTGTGTATTATGGCTCTAATTGTCTCTGTTGGAGTGGGTATTTTCACCGCTAGCTGGATTACTCGCCCCCTGAATCAAATTGCTCAAGCTTCAGAATCTTTAGCAGGTGGTGATCTCCACCAGAACGTTGATTCCAGCCGGATTTGGGAAATTGAAACCTTAACAAATTCCTTTAACAGCATGGCGAGACAACAGCAAGAATCCTTTGAAACTCTAGAAGATAAAGTCAAAGAACGCACCTCAGAACTCGCCACAGCCACTCAACTAATTGCCGCTCTCAACCAGCGCCTGAAAGCGGAAAACCTCCGCATGAGTTCCGAACTCGATATGCTCAAACAAATGCAGCAGTTGATTCTGCCAAAACCTGCTGAACTCGCAGCCATTGAAGATTTAGATATTGCCGGATTTATGGAGCCAGCCTCGGAAGTAGGCGGTGATTACTACGACGTACTTTGTACTAATGGGGTGGTCACGATTTGCATTGGTGATGTCACCGGACACGGATTAGAAAGCGGCATTTTGATGGTGATGACTCAAGCTGCTGTCCGCACTCTTCAGGAAATGCAAGAACTTGAGCCTGTGCGTTTTTTAGATACTCTCAACCGCATCCTGTACAAGAATCTTCAGCGGATGAACTCGGACAAAAATTTGACCCTAGCTCTCCTCAATTATGCAGACTGTAAAGTTAGTATTAGCGGTCAACACGAGGAAACTCTGGTAGTCAGAAGAGGGGGTAAAATTGAACGAATTGACATGATGGATTTAGGATTTCCCATCGGCTTAGATGAGGATATTTCCGATTGGGTGAGCCATGTTTTAGTAGACTTAGAGCCGGGGGACGGGGTAGTTCTCTACACTGACGGCATCACGGAAGCTAGAAACATCAACAGACAATTCTATGGACTCGAAAGACTCTGTGAAGTGGTTTCTCAAAACTGGCATTTGAGCGCCGAACAAATTAAGCAAGCCACCATCGATGATTTGCGAGAATTTATTGGAGAACAAAAGGTATTTGATGACATTACTTTGCTAGTATTGAAGCAACAGGGAAATATTGTGCATAATTTATGATTGACGGTCATCAACCCGGTTTCTACCCTCGCTCTTAAATTGAGTGGCGAAGCATCGCAGAAGCAACCGGATTTCAAGATCGATCGGTGTAAGTTATAATAATTTACAGCGAGCGAGTTAAACAATTTTGCGATCCCTGATTCGGGAGGATAAATTATGAAACCCCAACTAAGTTTAGCAGAATCTAAATCTCCAGAAGAACTCAAGACACAGCTACAGGATTTGATGCTAAAACTTGAGGAAGCCGAAGATGAAAAAAATAGCTATGAAACCTTAGTAGAAATTATCACGGAACACTCCACGGATCTGGAAAACCAGATCCATCATAAAAATCGAGAGATGCAGACTTATATCCACCAGGTAAAAAAGGTGATAGATGCAGCTATTGCTGTGAAAAACAACAGCTTTGATCCCCAGATATTGTCAGAGGTGGCGACGCGGAGTGATGCACTGGGAGAACTGGCACAGGTATTTTCCCATATGGTGCAAACGGTGAAAGCGCGGGAACAAGAATTAGAGAAACTTTTGCAGGCTTACGGACGTTTTGTTCCCGATGAATATCTCCAATTTCTCGGCAAGCAGAGCATTGTTGATTTCCAGCTTGGAGATCACGTCAGCAAAGAGATGGCAATTATGTTTTCCGATATGCGTTCGTTCACCACGATGGCGGAGCAAATGACTCCTCAAGAAAACTTTGACTTCATCAATAACTATTTACAGCAAATTAGTCCCGAAATTCGCAAGCACAACGGTTTTATTGTCAAGTATATGGGAGATGGAGTGATGGCAGTTTTTCCCGATGGCGTTGATGATGCTATTCAGGCAGGAATTGTTAAGTTGGAACAGTTACAAAAATACAATCAAAGCCGTAAAATAAGTGGGGAGATACTGCTGAATATTGGCATTGGTATCCATGTGGGTGATACAATGGTTGGGATTATTGGAGACGCGAATCGGATGCAAGCCGATGCGCTCTCAGATCATGTCAATCTCACCGCTCGTCTGGAAGGTTTGACTAAGTATTATGGCGTATCTTTATTAATTTCTGGAGATGTGGTACAACGTTTGAGTCAACCCGAAAAGTATCATATCCGTTTTTTGGATCGGGCTATTGTCAAAGGTAGACAAGAAGCCATTACAGTTTGTGAGGTGTTAGATGTTGAAGTAGAACCCGTGCGATCGCTCAAAATTCAAACTTTGCCTATATTTGAGGAGGGACTCCAACAATATTGTCAGGGAAATTTTGCTAATGCCCTAGTTTGTTTTGAACAGATAGTAGCCCTAAATCCAGATGACAAACCCAGTCAACTTTACCTAAAACGCACCCAATCGCTGTTAGAAAATAGTATTCCCGCTAACTGGAATGGCGTGTGGAAATTCACCCAGAAGTGACATTAATACATCAATTGCAGGCCGAAAAATCATGACATCTGGAAGCTTAAAAACAATGACACAAATCTTTGGAGAATTCATTGAAGAATTTCCTCCTGAACACGACTCCCTAGAACTTACATTTACCCCCAGTTCTCGCCCCATCAAACAGCGCTGGCGCAACAACCGGCTTTCAGCTCATTTTGTAGCCGATTATTTGTCTAGCTTTCTACCGGTGGATGAGGAGGATGCTAGCAGCGAGAAACGGATAAAAGAAAGCAAGGGAGCTGTGAGCTACGTAGCCAACGAACTGTTAGAAAATGCGATAAAATTCAACAATGATGATACCAATTACAAGGTCAGATTTGGTATACATTTTATTGGTGAAATAGAGGTGACAGCGGTAATTTTTGCCAGTAATAGTGTCAATCAACAAGGGGCAAATAAGTTGAAGGAGTTTATTCAAGAAATTATGGCTTCCGATCCAAATGAACTTTATTTGCAGCAGCTTGAAAAGAATGCGGAATCGGAAAGTGACACATCGGGATTGGGATTGCTGACGATGATTAATGACTATTCAGCTAAGATAGGTTGGAAATTCGATCGCAGGCCAGATAGTGATACCATCATTGTTACGACTGTGGTTCAAATTAGGGTCTAGTTTCGGCGTTGCTGATTTACGGTATGAAAGGCTAAATATGCCAGTCATAGAAACCAGTATCGACAAAGATCGGGGATTTTCAAGTTATTTTTTTCATACCCTGATTAAGCAACGCCCTAGCTTCTAGCATTTCAATATTTACTCTCTTGTGCGATCGGAATATTTTAGTCAGGAAACAAAATCACAATGGGCATTCAAGAAATTAAAGGTGAAGATTACAGCATTCAGTACGATCCAGAATCAGTCGCAGTCACTTTCCAAGGCGAACTCAGCCTGAGCGGCCCTCCAGAGTATGCACCAATAGCCGAATTGTTAGATGAGGTCGCCAATGGCGAACCGCCTACTATTACCTTGAACCTAAAACAATTGGAATTTGTTAACAGTTCTGGTATCAGTATGCTGTCTAAATTTGTCATTAGCGTCCGGAAAAAGAAAACGATTCAACTCTTGGTATTGGGTTCAAATGATATTCCTTGGCAACAGAAATCTCTCAGAAATTTAGAAAAGCTGTTGCCAACTTTGAAGCTCGAATTAGCGTAGGATATGTGTAAATTTTAATTACAGTTAACATAGGCGGGACGCCCGTGCCACACACAGTTAACACAGACGGGACGCCCGTGCCACACACAGTTAACATAGATAAATTTGGATGATTAGTAAATTGCTTAAGTTTGCTGGATCGGCAGTTCAATGATAAACTCGGTTCCCTTGCAGGGTTCCGACTCGCACCTGAGCGTTCCTCGGTGATTTTCTACTAAGATTTTGTAGACAATAGACAATCCTAAACCGGTACCTTTACCGATTTCCTTGGTAGTGAAAAACTGCTCGAACATTCGCTCTTTTATCTGTGGTGTCATTCCCACTCCCGTGTCAGCAATCCGTACTCTCACGCGATCGGGCCCAGCTAATTCTGTGGTGATCGAAATTTTTAACGTAGCATAGGGCTCATTTTGTGATGCATCGTCCAAAGCATCGATCGCGTTGGTAATTAGATTCATAAATACTTGATTTAGCTGTCCTGAATAACACTCTACAGGAGGCAAATTTCCATAATTTTTAATTACTTGAATGTCGCGACGGTCTATTTGAGAATTGAGACGGTTTCGCAAAATTAACACGGTGCTGTCAATGCTGTCGTGCAAATCGCACATGGTCATGTTACTGTTATCGGTTCGCGAAAAGTTGCCCATAGATTTGACAATTTCGCGAATGCGATTGGAACCCATTCGCATGGAAGAGATAACTTTAGGCAAGTCTTCAACTAGAAAATCAAGATCTATCTCTTCGATTTTAGCTGTGATTTCGGGACAGGGATTGGGATAGCATTCTTGATAGAGACACAGCAGGTTCAACAAATCTTGAGTATAAATTGCGGCATGGCTCAAGTTGCCGTAAATAAAACTAACTGGGTTATTAATTTCGTGGACGATACTAGCCATTAGCGCCCCCAGCGAAGACATTTTTTCGCTGTGGAGGAGTTGAGCTTGAGTTTGTTTTAGTTCGCAAAGTGCGCGATCAAGCTGGGCGGCTTGAGCTTCCGCTTTCGAGGTAGCAGCACAACTTTCTTGATAAAGTTCAACTTGTTTAAGGTCGATTTCAAATTGTTCGATTTCGCTTTCTTGCTGGTATTGGCTCACCACGGCATCGAAAGCTTCTAGCAAGTCGCCGCCCGCTGCTTCGACAATGTACAGGAGATGGGGATTTTCCAGCATGAGTTCGGCATCAGGAACTTGCACTAATGCTTTTATTCGATCGATATATTCGCGGATTTGTTTGTCTAGATACAGCGGCGCCTCAAAATACATTGCCTTAACGGTGGATGAAGAGCTACTCACTAAGTTAATGCTACTGTCTGTATTAATTAAGTCGCGGTGCGATTTTTCCATAAGCTCGATCGCCTCTAACAAATTCACCCGCAGTTTGGCTCTTTCTAGCCCATTCTGAGAGCAAACTAACCTCATGCAAAAAAAAGCCGTTCGTTGGGAAAGCATTCGCTGGCGGCCGCTGATGTTAATTACCGCAGCACTAATTTTTCTGGCTGTCGTAATTTCTTCCAGATTAAAGTAGTTGCTCAGTGCTGCCATTGGTAATACCCCCGACTCCACTAAATGTCTGTAGCTCCTGCTGACACAAGATTTAAGAGCCATAAAAAAAATTGTACAATACACTAATCAATATATTCTGTATTTCCTAATAAAGTAGTATACTAAAACACAATTATTTTCAATTGGTGGATTATCACAATTTTTATGATTCGGCTTCTTGCACAGTTTTTCTTAACTATTCAAAAATTTACAAGTCAACTTCGCCATAATTTGAGCTTGAGTTTGCGGCAACCCGTGAGCAGCATTGGGAATAATTGCTAACTCTGCTCCCGGTATCTCGTTAGCGTAGGTTTCACAGTGCCATAGAGGAATTGTTTCGTCGCTATCTGCTGCGATAACTAAGGTAGGAATTTGCAATTTGTGAATTTCTTTTTCTACTGTATCAACTGCGTCTTCCGGCCGCATCCGACTCATTAAAAATGACCTTGCTACTGGTTGAGACATTAACTCCCTGCGCCACCCAGAAATTTGCTGCAATTTCTCACTTTTTCCAGCTAAACTCGCAAAAGGTTTTGCCAACTGCAAGGCCAAATCAACGGCTGGGGTTTTCCAAAGCAGTGGCCGCAAAGCATCGTATTGACCGCAAAAACTGTCGTCCCGAATTCCGGCTGGTGCTGCTAACACTAAACTGCTAACAGAATTAGGATATTTGAGGGAATATGCAGATGCTACCCAACCGCCAAAAGAATGTCCGATGATGCAGCAGGGTTCGATATTTAGTTGTTCTACAACTTGCCGGACAAAAGCAACTTCTACAGCTACGTCATAGCGGATTTCTGGTTTGCTGGATTCTCCAAAACCCAACATATCTAAACTGATGCACCGAAACTGAGATTGCAATAACTCAATTAACGGCAGCCAGCAAGTCTTTTCTCCTAAGAAACCGTGCAGCATCAATAAGGGTCTGCCGCACCCGATGTCGAGGTAGGCGGCTGTTTGGGTGGTGCTATTGACAAATGTACTTAAGGTGTGCTTTTGTCCTACAACTGCTTGAGACTGCATGGCGATCGACTCCTGATAGGTAAGAAATCTTGGTAAATAATTGTAACAAAAAAGCAGTCCAAAGGTTAAACTTCATTACGGAGTACACAGTTAGAAATAGACCATGATATTCTCTATTATTATTTGAAAATACTACAAACTCAAAGCAGGAGAACACTTTGAACTCTACTTTAAAACAGTACCCGGCTTGCTCTCTTCGCGAAGATGTCAGTGAGTACGTAGCACACCTACAGCTTCACATGACGTTACAAGCTCGCAACTTGCTCCCTACCATTACCACCGCTAAAGATAGTCGCGAACAACTGTTGCAGCAGACTCAGGCTCATTTTGAGAAACGAGTTTCTCGCCAAGCTATTTAAACAAATTTTCGGTTTCCGTTCCATTAAACTTACCCAAAGCTACCCAAGTCTAGACTTAGCTGGACATAGGTAGCCGGGAGTGTTAACTTCCTGTTTCTTTCGTAGCGACAACAGTGCCTGTTGTCGGGTTTGTCTACTCCGCAGGCTGCCACGGTGGAACTCACCGCCAATTCTGAACGTTCGGGTACACAAATACCTTCAAACCAACGTTCTATATTTCTAGCTGCATTCAAGTCACGGTATTGTACGTTTCCGCAGTTGGGACATTCAAACACTCGGACTTTTAACGGCATCTTGTGCCGATGATTGCAACAACTTGAACAGATTTGACTGCTCGGGAAAAATCGATCCACAAGCGTCAACTTAGAGCCAAACTTTTGGGTTTTGTATTCGAGTTGACGTTTGAATTCGTACATTCCGCAATCCGCGACTGCACCAGCAAGTTTGTGATTCTTTAAAAATGCCTTGACGTGCAAGTCTTCAATTTTGACTTCGCCGTGGTTCTTGGCGAGGTAAGTTGTCAGCTTGTGGATAGCATCTTTTCGGATATTGGACACTTTTAAGTGCAGTTTAGCTAGCTTCGAGACGGCTTTCTTCCGGTTCTTGGAACCCTTGACTCGCTTACTGACGCGCCGTTGTAGGCGTTTCATCTTGCGACTCATCCGACGGTAAGCCTTTGGATTGTCAAAGACTTGACCGTTGGAACAGACTGCTAGCGTCTTGATGCCGATGTCAACTCCGATAGTCGGGCGGTCAGGTGCAGGGACGGGTTTTTCTATTTCGCACTTACAGCACTTCCGGCTATTATGAAGCACAGTTTTACTCGTATCCCTTTCCTGTCCTAACTTTCGATACTGTCTGTGTACCTCATAGCAGCCGGAAGTGCTGTAAACGCAATGAACCATCTGTCTGCTTTACGACTAATTACGCAATTGTGAAAAGCAGTAATTGGTAGTGGTTCGTGCAACCTGACCCAACCAATCTTAGGTAATTTAATCCGCTTGCCGTCGTTATTTATTCCTGGCTTTGCTTTGCTTCCTTGCTCTTGATAGAAGGAGTCGTGCGATACACCCTTCTTCTTGAACCTAGGTTGCTTAGATACCTTTTTGAAACACCTATCCCAAGCTATCCTCAATTCGGCTAAAGCTTGCTGAGGGCTTGCCTTGGAAGAGTCGTAGTACCACGGACACAATGGCTTGACTTCTGCCACTAAGCGCTTGTGAAGATCAATGGCAGAAGGGATTTTGACTGTCTTGTCGGTTCCCCTTTCCTCCAAAGCTTGCAGGATTAAAGCGTTACCCCAGTTGTAGGCGTGTCTAGCGACTCCACAATGCTGGCGAAATCTAGACACCTGCCTGTTATTGGGTTTTAGTTCCGTCTTAAAGCTGAGTAACATTTACTTTGCTTCGTTTTTGCATTATCCTTATTCTATACGGAATTAATGCGGAAAGCCAAAATGTCGAGAAAAAAAATTTATAGCGAGCCTAAGCGTAAGATCAACCTGAGTCTGACTGAGACTGCCACTAAGTGGTTAGACGAACAGCGGGTTCAGCTTACCGCCAGCAGTCTTAGTGACGTTATTGAAAGACTCGCTAGAGAGTTACCCAAAAAGTCTATTGATGGGTAACTCTGTCCAAGGATTGCGTTGCAGTTTCCGCCCCCAATTTACGATCGCCCGCGATCGAACTTTCCCACATTTCAGCATCGCAGAAACCCGGTAGCCTCAAAAATACCGGGTTTCTTTTTGGGCGGTTGAGACGGTAGTTGAGACGGTAGTTGAGACGGTAGTTGAGACGGTAGTTGAGATGGCGGTTGAGACGGTAGTTGAGACGGTAGTTGAGACGGTAGTTGAGACGGTAGTTGAGACGGCGGTTGAGACGGCGGTTGAGACGGTAGTTGAAACCGCGTCTACACAGACAAAACCCGCCTCCGCGGGTTGAAGAATAGAGGGATATTAAATCCAGGTTTGGGATTAGGCATCATGACCAATTTTGGTTAATATGCGTTGAGTATGCTTTAGTTTTATGTTTATGCGAATTCCGATTATTGCATTTTTGACTTTGGTGGCGGTGGCTGGTGGTGAATTGGGGGCGCGGGCGATCGATCCGACAGTCGCACCGGCTGAGGTGGAGTTGAGAGAAGGAACCGCAGAGATTGACAGGCGAGACGCCTATCCCACAAGGGCGCAGAGGGAGGAGGATGAGGTGAGTGCAACTGTGACGGATTTGCCGGCATCCGATGAGATCGCTGTTGCTGGAGAAGTTCGATCGCCCTCAGTCAAGTTCAGCAACCATAAAGATTTTACATCTCTGTTACCAACTCCGGCGACGATCGCGGCCAACGCCGAAATCCCCGAAGCAGTAAACAGCAACGCCCGACAGCTAGGCGGTACTCTACCAATCAGTCAAGCTGGCAATGCTGAGGGCGTTTACGTTGCAGAGGTGAAAATTCGCTTTGTCAATTCCCGAGGCGAAGCTGTTGATAAAAAAGGGAATCCGGTTGAGGGCAGAATTTCGGAAGATTTTATCCGAGGCGAGCTCAAACTCAAGGCGGGGGATAACTACAGCCGGGAAGTTGTACGATCGGATTTACAGCAGTTGCAGCAATTGGGATTGTTTGACAAGGTTACGGTTTCGATCGAAGAAGTTGGCACGGATGTTAATGTAATCTACAACGTTCAAGAGCGATCGGCTCGCTCTTTTAGCGTAAGTGCCAGTCTGAGTGATGATGTTGGTGTTGCTGTTCCTCTTTCATATACCGATCGAACTTTCGGCAGAAACCCACAGCGGCTGGCGGTGGAACTTCAGCCCAGCCTCCGAGGTATCCAGTACGATGTCCAGTTTGTCAGCCCTTACGTTGCCGCGGAAGACCGTTTGGGATACAGTGTGAGAGCTTTTGGCGATCGCAGAATATCGGAAATTTTCAACAAAGATATTGATTTGCCCAACGGGAACCGAGTTCGGGAAATTCGGATGGGGGGAAATCTCAGGTTTACCAGACCTTTGGGCGATTGGCAATCGACTTTGGGACTGAATTATACAAATATCAGCACGCGCGATCGCAACTTAAATATCGCCCGCCGCGACGAACTCGGCAATCCTCTCACATTCAGCGGTAGTGGCGTTGACGAGTTATACACTGTTTCTTTTGGTGCGATGCTCGATCGGCGGGACAATCCCTTTAACCCCACCAGCGGCTCGATTCTCAGCCTCAGCACCGAGCAATCGATACCTCTTGGGGGAGGTAACATTGTGAGCAACCGCCTGTTGGTAAATTATATACAATATGTACCAGTAACTTTGCTGGGTATCAGCGAGTCCGAGGCCTTGCCCGAAATGCTGGCTTTTAACCTGCAAGCGGGTACGGTAATCGGGGATTTGCCACCAACGGAAGCTTTTCGCCTCGGCGGCCGCAATTCCGTGCGGGGTTACGATAGCGGGGATATTGGCAGTGGCCGGAGTTATTTTTTAGCTTCGGGTGAATATCGGTTTCCTGTCGGCAGGGATGTCGGCGGCGTGATATTTGCTGATTTTGCGTCGGATTTGGGCACAGGAGATAGCGTACTCGGAAAACCCGCTTCGGTGAGGGATAAACCGGGGACTGGGGCGGGTGTTGGTTTGGGTGTCAGAGTGCGATCGTCCTTTGGATTAATTCGCTTAGATGTGGGTGTTAGCGACTCCGGCGACATCAAATTTATACTCGGTACAAAGCAGCGATTTTAAGAATAGTGCAACAGATCACTTAAACCACAGTCTTAAAAAGATTTTACTTGACGAAATTGCCGCCAAAGCCGTTGGCCCTGCATCATCAACCCTATCGGCCTCGGCTGGCGGGGTGTCGGTGATTGCTGCTAAGAATTGGGCTAGTTGTCGATCGAATAATTGAGTTGGATTTCTTTGATCAACCCAACCTCCCAAGTTTTTGGTAGTAATCGAAATTGAGTGAAATACAGCACCTCGGTAAGGACACAACAATGTTGTATCCCTACTGTGTTGTAGGCAATTGACAATTGCTATATTTATCCTAGTAACTACTTAACGCTTTGGTTTCTTCACATCAACAGTTTTCGGCTTAGCCGCCGGAGTGCGCGGATAAAACTTAAACTTATTGAGCGCAGCACTTGCCGATTTAGCCACACCGCTATCTATATCTCGCAAAGCTTTTTGTAGCAGCGGAATCACTTTTTCCGACTTAATCATTGCTAGTGCTTCCACAGCAGCTTCGCGCACATCCGGGTGAATATCTTGAGCTAATTTTCCCAAGGTTTCTATTGCTCGCTGACCTTCGGATCTCAGAGCATTAGCAGCAGCCATTTTACCTAAAGCAGACGCTGCAAACTTGCGGGTTTCTTTGTCCTGACTTTGAACACATCCCATCAACTGCGGTAGGGAATAGCTTGCTTGTCTGGCAATTGGAAGCTGTTGTTCGACTTCTGGTTGATGTAAATCAATTGGTTGTGGTTCCGAAAAATCTGTGTAATTTAACTCTTCTTCAACTTCTGTTTGATTTAACTCACTTGACACTTCCTGCCAAACTTCTTCTTGTGATAAACCTTCGGCAAATTCTGTTGGATTTAACTGACTGAACTGCTGCTCCGGGACTTCTTGTTGTTGTACATTACTTTCGTACTGCTCTTGCAAAGATCTGATAGTAGCTTGCATCTGAGCTTCGTGAACTCTCAATTGCTCGTGAGCCGCTTGCAACTGACTCTCGTATTGCTCTTGCAAAGCCTCCATATTTAACTGCAGCTCAACCTCGCGGTTCTCATATTCCTCGGCAGTTTGCCTCAAGCGAATTTCGTGTTCATTTTGCAGGTTTTGCAAATGTTGCTCCATCTGAGCTTGATAATTTAGATGCAATTCGTCAGCAACTCTGAGTAAATGATGTTCGTGTTCTGCTTGCAAAGATTGGATATTTTGCTGGATACTAGCATTGTTAGCAGCTTCTAATTCCTCGCTGATTTGTCGCCGCAGCTCAGGCTCGTGTGCGCTGACAACTTGTTGGAGCTGACTGTCGCGTTCTGCCAAAACTTGTTGGAGCTGATTTTCGTATTGATTCGCAACTTGTTTGAGCTGGCTTTCGTATTGGGTAGTAACTTGTCTGAGTAAATTTTCGTGTTCGATAGTAGCTTTTCTAAGCTGATTTTCCCGTTCTCCTTGCTGAGATTCGACAGCTTGTTGCACGCGAGACATCTGAGCTAATTCTATTTCCTCACTAATTCTGTGAGTTTGCTGCAAGTATTCTTGCTTTTGCTTCTTTAAGCGCTTTTCCACTAACCAGTAAGCAACTGCTACCCCTGCCAAAAAACCTACGATCGCTCCTATGATACCCACAACTGAGATCCTCCCGACAAAATAGTGATGCTGGACTTTTTACATTTAACCATACAGCCTCCTGTAACCGCCCAGTAGCAACAGCCAGGCTGTCACTGCTAGCCAGTGAAGCGCCACCGCAGGCCAGATAGAACCGCTTTGCAGGTAGGCGATGGAGCACGCAACTCCCAAAATTGCCGCCAGCAGCAAAAACACTGGATTCATAAAGGTCGATCGACCAACCGGGTAAAAAGTCAGCGCGTTCAGCGGGTGGTAAACTACAAAAGTCGCCAAACTCGCGCATCCCCAAAACCACAGCATTAACCCAGAAGCCTTCTCGAACGGGTGTGGCAGCATTAACACCCGGAAATATACTTCCTCGGTGATACCTGGACTTAATAAACAGCCAATGAGCACTCCCACAATTGTACGCCGAGAGGTTTGCACGTCTACTTTTAGAAATCCCGACCAAAAACCGATGGGAAGCGCGATCAAAGTGTAAACCACCGCGATCGTAACTGCAACCAGCCAATCAGTGAAATCGGGAATAGTTGAAAAAGCCAGGGTGACGCGGCGTACTAGCAATCCCAGCAGCGCGATCGCACTAAAATTTAACATAATCAAACTGATCCTTAAAATTTTCAAACAGATGTTAGCAGTAAGTTGAGCCGTTTATTATGCAAAACCAATCACCCCTGCCCGTCAGAGTCCACGTTTTTGTTTCGGGATTAGTTCAAGGAGTAGGATACCGATATTCAACGAGGAATCAAGCAAAGTATTTCTGCCTGGGCGGCTGGGTAAGAAATCTCCCCGACGGCCGCGTCGAGGCTGTCTTTGAAGGATCCAAAAAAGCTGTTGAAGGAATTATTAGCTGGTGCCACCGCGGCCCCACCGGTGCTACGGTTAGTGAGTTGGTTTTGGAATACGAAGACCCGGAGGGCGAGCGCACTTTTGAGATCCGCCGATATAAAGAATAAAGGGAATAAACGGCGGTTTCAACCGCCACTATACAAAAGAAGTCTGCCTAGCCTAGGGCAGGCTTCGCCCACGCAGACTAAAGAATAGACGAGCAATTGCAAAAATCTATTTCCTATCTTAAAAATATCTGCCTTTATCTGTGTTTATCTGTGTTGCATCTGCCTTTCATCTGCGGTCAATCTATCAATCAAAGATTTATGCAATTCAAGTCTAATAAAGAAAATCGGCGGTTGAAACCGCTACTCTACGGCAGGCTTCGCCCAAGCAGACTAAAGAATGAATCAGATAAAAAGGGCGAGTTTGGTATTGCCAATTATCAATGATGAGCAAGTTGACTTAAATTAGCAAACAACTGAGCAACTTTGGTCAAATCTTTATCTCCCGGCGCTATTTCTACGCCGCTAGAAAGGTCAACACCGCTGAAGTTATTGCCGATCGCGCTATCAATTGCATTTAAAATATTATCGGGTGTTAAACCGCCCGCCAGCAGCCAAGGACACTGCGGTCTAAACTCTGATAACATCATCCAGTCGATCGTTTTACCAGTACCGCCCAATTGCTCTGGATGGTAAGCATCCAGCAGTAAAGTATCGACACGAACAGCATAAACAGCAGCGGTGGCTAAAGTTTCCGGAGTCTTAACTCTCAGGGCTTTGATAATTTCAATTCCCGGCAATAACTCCCGCAGTCGATCGCAATATTCCGCTGTTTCATCTCCATGCAACTGCACCCCGCTTAAATTTGACTCTGCCGCTACTTGACAGATATTTTCTATTGTGGTGTTGGCAAAAACCCCGATGCGATCGACATTTTCCGGCAACTGCTCGACAATCAGGCGAATTGTTTCTGGGCTGACATAGCGGGGGGAAGCCGGCACGCAGATAAACCCCAAAGCCTGGGCTCCCAAACGGGCGATCGCAATTCCTTGGTCTAATTTAGTGATTCCGCAAATTTTAACCCGCACTCCGACTCCTCCCTTCCGAATTTGTATCAAAATATAAACGAATTGTTAACTATTAAAACAAATCTTAGTTTAATGCAAAACGCTTTTTATAATCTTGGAACTCAATTGATCTGTGAAATCAGGAGATAAGAACGTGATCAACTCATCTTTGCTGTTAGCCGTACAATCTACCGCTCCCTCAACACCGGAGTGGTCGCCACTGGTAGGACTGACAATGATTTTATGTAATTTGCTGGCGATCACGATCGGCTACTACGGCATCTCCAAGCAAAACCGAGGCAAGGGCCCAGCTTTACCCGTTGCACTCCCTGGAATGTTCAAAGGCTTCGGGGTACCAGAATTGCTGGCAACAGCCAGCTTCGGTCACTTGCTCGGAGCCGGAGTAATCTTGGGCTTGGGTAACGCCGGAGTTCTGTAAAAATCAGGGGAAAGGCAAAGGCAAGGGGCAGAAAAGATATAATAGAAACTCTTTCTTGCTCTCCTTTCCCAGGAAACTTCATGCAGACAGGTTGGCGAATCGGCTCTTTATTTGGCATCCCCCTACTTATAGATTATTCGTGGTTTATAATTTTAGCCTTAGCAACCCGCGAATACGCCAGCAGTTACCGCCTGTGGGGGCCTGCCCTCTCCTGGAGTGCGGGGTTAGCAATAGCTCTGCTACTGTTTGCTTCCGTACTCTTGCACGAACTCGGACACAGCTTGGCGGCGATATCGCAAGGCATTAAAGTTAATTCTATTACCTTATTCTTATTTGGCGGAGTAGCTTCGATCGACTCGGAATCAAAAACTCCCGGTCAAGCTTTTCAAGTAGCTATTGCCGGCCCTTTAGTCAGCTTTGCGCTGTTTTTAATCCTCGGTTTGGGTTCTCAAGTTCTTCCCCCGAAAAGTTTGCTAGCAATTGTCACCGAAAGGGTAGCACTAATCAATCTCGTTTTGGGATTATTTAACTTAATTCCCGGTCTGCCTTTGGATGGAGGACAAGTTTTAAAAGCAGCAATTTGGAAAATCACTGGCTCTCGATTTGCAGGCGTTCGCTGGGCGGCAAAAACAGGACAAGTTTTAGGTTTGCTGGCCGTTGCTTTCGGTCTGAGTTTATGCTTGTTAGCGCGCGAGTACGGTGGCTTGTGGATGGCGCTAATCGGCTGGTTTGGCATTCGCAATGCCACTGCTTATAGCCGATTTACTTCACTACAAGAAGCCTTGATTAAAATTAAAGCCGGCGATGCGATGAGTCGCGAGTTTCGAGTTGTAGATGCAGATTTGACTCTGCGAGAATTTGCCGATCGCTATTTGTTAGAAGTCAATCCGTTTCCATTTTACATTGCTGCGACCAACGGCCGGGATTTGGGCTTAGTGTCGATCGACGATATCCGCTTCACAGAACGCAGCCAGTGGCCACTTCAGACTTTGCACAACATTTTGAAACCCCTGGAAAAAACCCCTACAGTCTCCGAAAAAGCATCCATCGCAGAAGTAATTAACAAGATGGAAGCCCGTCAGCTTTCCCGAATCATCGTCCTCTCGCCGATTGGTTCAGTAGCAGGGACGATCGATCGGGGTGACGTGGTTAAAGTTTTGGCAAAATACCTCAAACCGCAGATTTCCGAAGCCGACATCAAGCGCAGCAAAGAAGAAAACAGCTATCCCCAAGGATTGCAATTAAGTGCGATCGCCAAAACCGCACAAGAAAACTAAAATTTTGGCATCAGTAAGGGGCATTTACGAGCGCGCCAATGTTAGATTGTTGAAACCAACAATTATTAATATGCCCAAATTCTTTCATCAATTTCATCGTCAGTTGAAGGAGAGAGGGTGGAGTTGGAAAAACTTAACTCATTCCTTCCCCTTCGCTGACTTGCAACCTCTTGCTATTATCTGGATTGTCGTGACCGGAACTCTATTGGGAGTGCGGCATTTAGGCGGGTTGCAGCCACTAGAATTAAATGCTTACGACCTTATGGTGCAGTTGCGGCCCGATCCTGGCCCTGACCCCAGGTTGCTGATAGTTGAAGTCACCGATCGGGACATTAGTGCTTTAAACAGATGGCCAATTTCAGATCGCGTTTTAGCAAAAGCGATCGCCGAAATAGCGCGTTTGGAACCCACAGCTATTGGCATGGATATAATTCGTGATATTCCCTACGAACCGGGGAATGCAGAATTAGCAACTCAACTGAAAAACCCCAAAGTATTTCCCATTACCTTCATCGGATACTCAAAGTACGATCGAGTGCAGGCACCTCCCAACATACCCGAGCAGCGGGTAGGATTTAATGATTTGTATCTCGATCCAGATGGTATAGTGCGTCGCAATGTGATTTCTATTGGCGATGGTAAAAACACGTTTTATTCATTTTCCACCCGGCTAGCTTTTGCATATTTTGAGAGCCAAAAAATAGAATCTAAAGCTACAGAAAACAATGAATTCCTGGTAAATAAAACAGTATTTTCCAAGTTGCGATCCAACTCAGGAGGTTATCAGAACATTCCTGCCCAAGGCTATCAAATATTGCTCAATTACCGCACTCCTAAAAATATAGCAGAAACCGTGACACTAACTCAAGTTTTGGAGGGCAAAGTTGACCCCAAATTGGTAAAAGGTAAAATAGTCTTAATTGGCGTTACAGCCCCAACTGTAAAAGATATTTTTTCAACCCCTTACAGCGCTACGAAAAACGGTAATATCCCGACGCCTGGGGTATTAATTCATGCAACTGCCACCAGCCAAATTCTCAGTGCAGTTTTAGACGGCCAAGGGCTATTTTGGTATTGGGACGAATGGCAAGAAATTCTCTGGATCGCTGTGTGGAGTGCAGTGGGCGGCTGTTTAGCTTGGCGGCTAGAAAAATCGCTGAATTTGATGGGAAGTGCGATCGCAGCTTGCGGCTCATTATTCGGATTCACCTTTTTCCTCTTCATACAACAGGGGTGGATACCTCTAATTTCCCCTGCTATGGCACTTTTAATCACCGCAGGAGTCGCAGTTACCTATAAATACGAGCAGTCGAGGCAACAGCAAGGGATTGTGATGAAATTATTAGGACAACAAACTTCACCGGCGATCGCAAATGCCCTGTGGAAAGAGCGCGTCCATCTGCTCGAATCAGGGTTATTGCCAGGGCAAAAAGTTACTGCTACGATCATCCTCACCGACTTGCAGGGTTTTAGTACAATCTCCGAAAAACTACCGCCAGAAGTAGTCATGAGTTGGTTAAATGAGTATTTATCAGCAATGGCCCAAGAAGTCCAAGCACATCAAGGCGTGATTAATAAATTTACCGGAGATGGAATGCTGGCAGTATTTGGCGTACCCATTCCCCGCACCACTCCAGAAGAAATTGCCGAAGATGCTCGCCTTGCCGTATCTTGCGCTCTAGCTATCAGTTCGCGCTTGCCAGAAATGAATCAAAATTGGCTCACACGCCGTTTACCGGCCGTAAAAATGCGAGTAGGCATCTTTACAGGGCCTGTTATGGTGGGTAGTCTGGGAGGCACAACCCGTTTAGAATATGGAGTGATCGGCGACAGCGTAAATATTGCCTCTCGACTCGAAAGCTGCGAAAAGGATCGGCAAGAGGACACTTGCCGGATATTGATTGCAGAAGAAACCTTTCTGCATCTGGCGGACAAATTTGAGGTAGAATCTTGGGGAGCTTTACCTTTAAAAGGCAGGGAACAAAAAGTTAATGTCTACCGGATTTTGGGAAGGAAAAAGAAATAAAAAGAGAGAATCTCTCCCTACAAATTCATGGAGTTAATATGAAAACAATTACTAAGTTTCTCATCAATCTGATATCAGTTGGCTCAATAGTATTGATAGCCACACTTAACATTTCTCAATTTGCAGTTGTGGGACAGCCGAAAATAAACACACCTGACCGCCCACCCAACCCTATACCGGGAGGGCCGCGCTTCATTCCGCCTACTGAAGGTATAGTTGAAGATGGTGGGCCCCCCACTCAACCGGGACGCCCTGTGCGCGGTGGCTGCGCGAGCATTAGTCAGCTAGGTCTCACAGCCTTAGTGCCTACAAATAAGATCGGACGGACTGTTTTCGACTATCCAACGTTCTTTTTCTACTTGCCTCCAACAGAGGCGGAATCAGCCGAATTTATCCTAAAAGATCAAAGCGGCAAGCAGATTTATAAACAGGATCTCACAATTAGCAATTTATCAGGGGTGATCGGCGTTAGTATCCCCCCTAACAAAAATGTGCCACCCTTGGAAGTAGGCAAAAATTACACTTGGAATTTTACAATGATTTGCGACTCTCTAGACCGATCGGCCGATCAGAGCGAAAGCGGTACTGTACGGCGAGTTGAACTCAGTGCAGATATCCGCAGTCAATTAGATCAGGCTGATCCGCGCCAGAAAACCGTTATTTATGCTGAAAATGGGATTTGGCAAGATGCCCTCAGCACTTTAGCTGCCGCTCGCCGTGATCAGCCTAATGATACAACGTTCAAGGCTGATTGGGAAAGCTTGCTGGATTCTGTGAAATTGGGCGAAATTTCCCAAGAGCCGATCGTCCAAATTGAGGCGCAACCATAACAAAATACCCAGAGTCCCAACTTCTTCAAGAAGTCGGGACTCTAATATATTAATTTTATTACAGTTTCACTCAAATCATTTCCATCTTCAGATAGAAGTAAATTCACAGGAATTAATTTCTCTCCAAAAACTTGACAAAAGAAATCAAAATCCGGGTGTCAACGCATAGAAACCTAATTGAAAGAATGTTTTAAAAAATGAAAAAAATCACTAAGTTTATCCTAATTGTGACATCAGTTGGCTCAATATTATCGATCGCCACACTTAACGCTTCCCAATTGGCAGTTGTGGGACAGCCGACTCCAAAGGTAGATGGTCAGCAAATCACTCAACCGGGAAAGGTGCGCTTTGTTGGGCCTACTGAAGATAATTTGTCGTCACCGGACTATCGACAAGGAGGGCCGCCCTCAGCAGGAGTTAAATGCGATAGAGGTAAGATAAAGCTAACAGCCTTAGTACCAGAAAGTCAAATCGGACGGACTGTTTCGGAATATCCTGTATTCTTTTTCTACTTGCCTAAAGCAGACACGCAACTAGCCGAGTTTTTCCTAGAAGATGAAAAGGAGAATTTGATTTATCAAACTACCCTAAAAATCAACAATTCACCAGGAGTCATGAGCGTTAGTATTCCCGCCAATAAGAATTTGTCGCCCTTGCAAGTAGGCAAAAATTACCGTTGGTCTATTTCATTGATTTGTGATACTCAAGACAGAGGCACAGATGTGTTTGCAGTGGGTATGGTGCGTCGAATTGAACTCAGTGCAGAGATCCTCCGTGAATTAGAGACGGCTGATCCACGCCAGAAAACCGTTATTTATGCTGAAAATGGGATTTGGCAAGATGCTCTCAGCACTTTAGCTGCTGCTCGCCGTGCTAATCCTAATGATACAGGTTTAGCTGCTGATTGGAAAAGCTTGCTGGATTCTGTAAAATTGGGCGAAATTGCCAAAGAGCCGATCGTTGAAATTGAGCCGCAACCATAGCATAGTGTTTTGTAGGAGCAATCGCGGGGCGATCGCGCTTGAGTACAAGCATCGTTCTTCTTAGTGCGATCGGGAAAAGTTGTCCGTGAGCGAGGATTCGGAGGTTCCGCAGTATAGAATAGACACAGATGGAGCTTAAACAGGACAAACTTCATGCCCGCCAAAGACCTCTATCACGATACTGTCCGCACCGCCCTCATCAAAGACGGTTGAACAATTACCAACGATCCGCTCATCCTCAAGATAGGAAAAAGATCCACCTTTATCGATTTAGGGGCTGAAAAACTCATTGCTGCTGAACGAGATTCGGAAAAAATCGCCGTTGAAATCAAAAGCTTTCTTAGCCCTTCGGCTATAAGCGATCTCGAAAATGCTTGGGGACAGTTCTTTCTGTACGCTAGAGCACTCCGCAAAAGAGATCCAGAGCGTCGTCTCTATCTAGCCGTCAGCCGCAACATCTTTGAGACTTTATTCCAAGAGGAAGCCGGACAACTTCTGTTAGAAGAACCTGATTTTCGCTTGATAGTTTTTGACTCCAACAGTGAGGAAATAATCCAATGGAAACCGCAAATCAACCCCTAGACGAATGGCGTGAAATTCTGGAGAAAATTCTCCAATATTATGCCGATCTTCCTTATAGTTATGGTGAGGTGAATACTTATCTTATTGTCAGCCGCGATCGCAACCATTTTATGCTGGTAGATGAAGGCTGGGAAAATAACCTGCGAGTTCATGGCTGTGTCGTCCATGCCGAAATCCGCAACGACAAAATCTGGATTCACTATGACGGAATTGAAGATGGCATTACGGGTGAACTTGTCGCTGCTGGAGTACCTAAAGATTGCATTGTCCTGGCTTTTCATCCTCCCGAAGTACGAGAATATACTGGATATGCGATCGCATAGTCTCTGCAAAGCGATCGTTCTGTAATGGCGATCGTACTTCTATTCCCAAGTGCGATCGCATTTCTGATGAGACGCTGATGGGTGAGCGGCGCGTGTATGGGGGCGGATTGCATAAGCTGGAGCCTAGAGAATTGGGTAATGCTTTAGGAGAGAAGGTTATTGAGGTTTTACCCGAATTGTTTACCGACTAACTTCGTAGTCTAACGACCAATATCTGCCGACGCAGATACCCTTTGCAACTCAACCTACCATATTAATACGTTCCGGTGCAGCGACTTGTTAGATTGCGGTTTTAGTTCTCCTTAAATATTTCCCGAATTACGTTGAAATACACCTAAAAGACTATATGGATACCAGTTTTGATCGTCAATATTAACGCCAATCACCAAGCATCGCTCTGCATTAGTTTCTGAAAATGACTGACCTGCAAGATTTTGCATGAATTGACGGCGTTGATCTTGTTGTGATTCTCGAAATGCTAGTAGTCCCACAGCTTCACGTCGCTGTGGAAGATGCATAATAATTGAGTTAATATGCTCTGATTGTCGCCAATTTTTCTTGACATTCCTTGTAAGTATTTTAAATTCTCTTTCAGCTTTGCCTTGATCGTCAAGGGAAACATTTAGCAACATAACCGCAACCTCTGACCAACGATAAGGACATCGTTCCTCAATACGAAGCTGAATATCTTTCCACCATTTTATTAATTCTAAACTTGGTTTTTTTCGGATAATACCTTGGTCTAGGGCTACATAGTATTCATCAACTTTTTCAGCCATTCCTGAAATGATCAATTCTTTTGGTTCAAATTCTTCTTTGCCAAGATTGAAGCCCGTTTTAAGATATAAACCAAGTAAATCTAACTCGTCACCTTGATATTGCATATGCTCTTCCAATTCAGCACGGCGTACCAAGTAGTGAATTTTCTGTGGAACCGAAGTCAAAATATCAAAGACAACTTCCAAATCAGCAAGTGCTATCGTTGGTGTAGCAGAAAAATTTTCATCTATCCAACCCGTATCTTTCAGGCGTGATACTTGTGACTGAATGGTTGCAAAATCCTCAAGTATTACTGATAATCGAATAATTATTTGAATAGCATTTAGATCAAAATTTAGAGCTTGAAAAGTTTCGGGGAAAACCTGCTTAGCTTTTAATTCCATTATTTTATCTGCAAAACGTTTTGATTGAATAGCAGGACTTACAAGCAATTCCTGAATATCATCTTTAGCTGAACCAGGGGCTCCACGTAATGCAGATCTAGAAACAGCACCGGATTTAGCCTCAACAATTAAGAGATAAGAATCAATTTGCATAAGGAAATCTGATTCATATTCCACATTTAAGTCTTTCCACTTGAAATTTTGTTTAAAAACAGCTTGCGGAAATGCTTGTGTAAATAACTGCTTTATCTCATTCTCAAGAAACTTGGGACGATGCTTATCTTGCACTTCACGTTTGAGTTCTTCAGCAGATAAGAGACTATCAAGTGCTTGAAAAATAAAGCTAAAAAAAACTTGTGGTATTACACAGAAATATTCACCTGTCGGCAATTTAATCAAAGGTTTTGTCCAGACTGGATTTGCCAGAAAAAAGTGTTCTGGATTAGAATCTTTTAGATCGCCGAACTGATAACTTAGTTTAGATAAAGCACACTCAAGAGCTACAGGTTCAATATTCATTGAACTTGCTATTGCCTCAAGCGTGAATGAAAATTTCTCAGCAATAAACAACTCCGAATGGCTTAAAATCAGAAAGTGAACCTCTTTAAGTGTTGCGCCACGCTCTGTCAGAAAAGCAGTTGCTTCCTCTACTGACCCTGGCAACAGGTATATTTCATGGTACGTTTTTATTGCCTCTTCTATAGTTCGTGTCTTGAATACAGTTTTTATCTGCCGAAACCGTTCATTATTTACTTCTTCAACATAGATAACCAGACTTTCAAAGACATCAATGATTGATGTTGCTTCCAATCCAACTGATATTATAAATAACGGAGCGAGCCCTGAATATAATCTTTTTGCAATTGAGATAACACGCTTAAAATATCCCCAATTACGAACAATTGTCGTGTGTAGTCGTAGCCATTCTTGTATTTGTAAGATTTCCCTTTTTTGGTCTGTATTTGCATTTTTAGTTTGTACAAGTCGCTTAAAATTAAAGGCCGCCTCAAATGATATTAGTAAATCCCACATTTCCTGAAATTGATGAGGTTGTATTGGCTCAGAAGATTGCTCTGAAGTAGATGAACGTAAAGCTATTGCTTGAACAAGCTCTACATGAGCCTGGTGAATTGTAGGATTTTTATTTTTAGAGGTTTTACCTGTTTCGGTCATGCCAACAGTGAGACCATAAACCGCAAGAAGAGAGAGTAGATGTAAGACATCAACAGAATTAATTTTTTCTACTAGCTTTTCTAAAGATTCCTTGAACTCTATTTCATGCGATCGCCCAGCTTCAATTAGCATCTCAGCTATAGTTTCTTGAGAGAGACCCGAAAAAGGATTGTTGAGTTGTGTGAATACTAAGGCTTCTGAATCCTTGCTAGATATTATGGGTTTTTTCTTATTACGTTTGTTGTGTTTTTTTTTCGACATTCTGTCACCCCCAAACGTTTGACATCTTTTTTACATTCTAGATCAGTAAGACTATCCGATTACATTCTAGATCAGTAAGACTATCCGAATTCCACTTCATCAAATTTCGATCGCACTTTCCCAGGGCGCTAGTCGCCCACCGCAAACCCTCCGCCTGCCTTTGAGTCAAATGAACTGGTTTTCCCAGCGCAAAAACCCTTGCGACCATAGCAAACCCATCCATTTCATCAAATCACCCACACCCAACGTTGTCAACTGGATACCGGCCACAACCACCAAAGATCGATCGCACTACCTCGATCTGCTTGGCAGTACCTACCTACAACATAGAGGTTTTTCCAGTCAATTCCCAAATCTCCTCCCATTCCTCCTCCGAAAGCGGCCGCACCTCCAAATCAATATCAAAACAGCGACAAGCCGCCGCACTCAGAGCATCAATCACAGTTGCCATCAAATCATTTTCCTCTTTAAATAGAGGTAATTGCACAGGAATTAATTCCTCCCCAAAAACTTGAGAAAACAAACTAATATCCGATCGCAAACGCATCGAACCATGCTGCAAAATAGCATCGCCCCGCCGCAATTGTGCGCTACCAATTAACTTGCAGCCATCAGCCGTCACTAAATCCGCACCCGTCGCAGTACCAAAACAATTCGGATTGTGAATATAACCCCGTCCAGCTTCCCCGTAGTGCAAATCCAAACCCATCGCCCGCCAACCCTCAATCAAAAACTCGCAAATAGTCTGATAAGCTTTGATGCGACTGCTGCCAAATCCCGACGCGACAACTGCATAAGTT
>Ga0335395_10000217_pt1 | contig 36473 bp, 28 predicted proteins | sample MAT02_FD_205744 | JGI IMG/M metagenome (GOLD analysis project Ga0335395, IMG submission 205744) | Freshwater microbial communities from Lake Fryxell liftoff mats and glacier meltwater in Antarctica - MAT-02 (spades assembly) (version 2) ... | reverse complement strand
GCGTGCGCTGGGCATGCCGCCGGTGCTGAACCCCAACCCTCGCAATGTGCTGCCGGTGGATCTGGAAACCAGCCCACAGCTGCGATTGCTGGGGCGGCTGCCGCTGCAGGCCTGAGCCCTGCGCCAGTTCGCGCGCGCGGTGTCGGCGCGGTGTCGGTATCCGCCAGACGAGTGACATGCGCCGAGGGCGCCAGCTGCTGAAAGTGCCGGACCCTCAGCGACTTGGATGGGTCTCGCGATGAGTCGACCTGGCGAGTCGACGGCTGCAGGCGGGCGATGCAGGCGACTGACGCAGGCGAGGGCTGCAGGCGCTTCAAGCCGCGCAGCCCTTCGTGCGCAGCGGCAGCAGGCGGGCTTTTTTTTTAAAGGCTCCGAGTCCAAGCGGGCAGCCATCCGCATGCTGCAGCTCTGCGATGCGGCGATGTGCCAGGTAATCAGGATGTTCGAGCGCGAAGGCGCACGCGTATCAATGCAGCCCTCTGCAGTCCACGGGTGAGGTGCTTCGCCTGAGTGCTCGCGCGCGCTGGTTCACTGGGCTGATTTCGCCGCCGCCTGTTGCTGCGCGCGCATCAGTCGGGCGAATTCCGGGCCAAAACCACCGACGGCGCGGCGGAATTCGGCGAATCGGGTCGGCGTGAGCGCGGCGCCCGTCTCGCCGCTGTCGGCCCACCAGAAGCCGAAGGCGTGGCCGCCGGTCTGGACTGCGGCGAGCGCGAAGCCGGTCGAGTTGGGCCATTCGGCCAGCGCGGTCGGCAGCTTGCCGGCAATAGAGGGCAGCTGCGCGGGCTGCACCCAAAACGCGGAATTCTGCTGCGCCAGCAGGCGCGGGAGCAGCCCGTGCTCGCCCGCAGCGATGCTTAGCCCGCGCGCCGTGGCCGGCGCAAAGCCCTGCGCGATGTAGCAGCTCAGCGGGTCACTGCCGGCGCGACGCAGAAACAGCGCGCTGCGCTGCAGCTGCAGGGCGGCGAACAGCTGCAGCGTCCTTGCAAGCAGCTCGCGCAGATCCTTGAAGGCGGCGTGTTCGCAGCGCTGCAGATAGTTGGGGAGTCGCGCAGCAGACGGGCCGCTCTGCAACAAGGCAGCACGTTCGGGCGCGGGGCCCAGGGGCGCGGCGGGCGCTTGCGGTTCGTGCACCGTGGCGGCCACTGGTGCAGGCGCCGTGTGGACCTCGTTCAGAGCGTGCGTAGGCGGTGCGGGTGACGCGGGCTGCGGCTGCATCCAGGGCGCGAGCCGGCGTGTCGGCGACGCCGTTGAGGCTGCCGCGTCGGTGACGCCCGCGCGCGGCGGCCGCGGGGGCCACAGCAGGCCGACGGCCGGGGCCCGCAGGCCGCGGGTAAAGCGCTCTTCGGTGCTGGCGTTCACCGCCTGTCGCTGCAGGCCGCGCAGCACTTCGTCCAGCGGGCGACGCAGCCAGGCCGAGGCGGCGGCCACCAGCTGCCGGGTCCGCCCGCAGTACCAGTCCGCCTGGGTCTGCAGGGCCAGGGCATAGGCCAGGCTGCAGCCCCATTCTTTCTGACGCAGGGCCTGTGCCAATGCGGGCGGAAGGTCCAGCGCCTGCGTTTGCAGCCAGGCGTGGCGGGCCGCCGCCGCGAGGCTGTCGGGGTCAATGCGCAGCAGTGGACGGTACTGCTCAACGTTTGGAAACCCGAGATCCTGCAGGTGCAGCAGGTTCAGCTGGTCGAGCGTGGCGCCCAGCAGGCGGCGCTCAACCGAGGCCCGGCGCTCACCGGCTTCGACGCGGCGCTCGATTTCCGACGCGATCGCAGGCTCGGCCAGCGGCAGTTTCCAGCGCGCCACCCCGAGCACGATAAGCATGGACAGCCGCTGGTCCTCGTCGCTGGCGAGGCTGCTGCGCAGCCAAGGCGAAAGGTAGAGCCAGGCCAAGCGGCTGGTGGCCATGGCGCGCAGGCAGTTGGCGTGGCCGGGGACGCCCGGGGTGAGCCGCGGCTGGCCGCGCTGTGAGCGCAGCAGGCCTTGCACCTGCGAAAGCCCCAGCAGGTTCAAGGCCTGCTGCACCCCGCGCGGTTCAGCGGATTCGTGCAGCCGTGCGTTGGCGCGCTGCAAGACCTCGATGATGAGCCCGGGCTCGGCTTCGACGAAGCTCAGCAGGCGGCGCGGCGTGACCTGGTCGCCCAGCACTGAGGCCAGCTCGCTGTCGCTGCAGAGCCGCGGCAGCTTGACCGCGACAAGGCGCTCGCGCAGCGAAGTCAGGGAGACGGCGGCAGGCATAGGCGCAAGATCAGGGCATTCCGTGCTGAGCAGCAGGGGCGCTTGCGGCGCGAAATCGGGCCAAAGTGAGCCTCCGGAAAGCCGCGCCATCAGGAAAATTGACGCGCAAGTGCAGCGTGCACCGCGGTCACTCGATATGCTATGCAGTTCTGGCCGCACGGGGGGGCCAGAACGGGCTGCCCGGCAGCCCTTGGAAAAGCGACCGCCATGGTTGCTTTTGACTTCGTAAGGCCTCGCTGCCGCAGTGCTCGCGGCAGCCCGAAACCGTGTCGATGCGCTGGGTCTGCTGGTTTGCCTTGCAAGCAGGGTGCCATCAGGACTTTGGCGCAGATCCCACTTCGATTCCCAACACCAACGGAAAGCAATCGATGAGTGACGCACCTTCAGCTTATCCCGCTGACTACGAAGGCCCGCGGACTGCGGCTTTCGAAGCCTTTTCTGAGCAGGCGCCGCATGTGAGCGCAAGGATGCAGGCCGGCAAGGGCGGAACCTTGCGTCTGTTTATCGAGGCGCGCCAGGTCGGCTATTTCAGTCCGACGGTCGCCAAGCGCAAAGGCGCGATGGGGGTGCGATTTCTGCGCGGCGGGCGCACCCTGAACTCGTTTCCCGTAAGCAAGGTGGGCGCGATTACCGAGAAGCTGACCCAGCTGCAGGCCTCGGCGGAGCAGGGCGTGGACTTCGTGGTTTACAAGGGCCCTGCCGCCACCGGCCCGACCGATAAGCGCTTTTTGACGATCATGTCGCCGGAGCTGGCCCTGCGGCTTTTGCCGCATCTGCCGCTGTCGCTGTAGCTCTCCGTTGAGCCTGGCCGACCGTGCCTTTCGACAGGCACGCTCGGCCAATCGGGACGTGCAAACCCCGATACTGGGACGGTTCACGCCAGGACGGTGACTCCGGGTCCGGTGGGTTCTAGGCCGGTTGAACTTGGCTCGGTCGACCCGGACGCTGCGCTTTGCGCTCCGCTCGCTTGTGGCGGGTGAAAGGGCGAGATCGCAGGCCTGGCCGGCCGTTGAGGGGCCGGCCGCCGACGTGTTTCCGGTTCAGGCCGTGGCCCACAGGGCCGGCAGATCGGGCAGAGCACTCAGCAGGGGGATGAGTTCGCCGCTGCGCACCAGCGCTGCGGCGCGCTCGATATCAGGCGCCAGATAGCGATCGGTTGCCACGCTCGGGCAGTGCGTGCGCAGCAGGGCGTGGGCGGCTTCGAGCGGCGTTGAGCTGATCAAGGGGCGCAGGAAGTCGATGCCCTGCGCTGCCGCCAGCCACTCGATGCCGAGGATGTAAGTCACGTTGTCGATCATCGGCTGCAGCCGACGCGCGGCGAAGGTCGCCATCGACACGTGGTCCTCCTGGTTGGCGGAGGTCGGCAGGCTGTCGACCGAGGCCGGATGCGCCAGCGATTTGTTCTCGCTGGCCAGCGCTGCGGCGGTGACGTGGGCAATCATGAAGCCGCTGTTCAAACCCGCATCGGCGGTCAGGAAAGGCGGCAGGCGCGAGACGCCGGCGTCGATCAGCATCGCGATACGGCGCTCGGCAATGGCGCCCACTTCGGCGATGGCGGTGGCCATCGCGTCGGCGACCAGCGCCACCGGCTCGGCGTGGAAATTGCCGCCCGAGACCATCACTCCGTCGGCCGCGAACACCAGCGGGTTGTCGGTGACCGCGTTGGCCTCGCGCAGCAGCACCTGGGAGGCGTAGCGCAGCTGATCAAGGCAGGCGCCGACGACCTGCGGCTGGCAGCGCAGGCAGTAGGGGTCCTGCACGCGGTCGTCTCCCTCCGCATGCGAGGCGCGGATGGCGCTGCCGGCGAGCAGCGCGCGGTAGTACTGGGCGACGTCAATCTGCCCCGGCTGCCCGCGCACGGCGTGGATGCGCGGATCAAACGGGCCGTCGCTGCCGCGCGCGGCGTCCACGGTGAGCGCGCCGATCACCAGCGCCGACGCCAGCACCGGCTCGAACGCGAACAGCGCGTGCAGGGCGAGCGCTGTCGATGTCTGGGTGCCGTTGATCAGGGCGAGGCCCTCTTTGGCCTGCAGCACCAGCGGTTTCAGACCATGGTTTGCCAGCACCTCACGGGCCGGGCGACGCTCGCCGTGGACCAGGAACTCGCCTTCGCCAAGCAGCGCCAGGCTCATGTGCGACAGCGGCGCGAGGTCGCCCGAGGCGCCGACCGAGCCCTGCGCGGGCACAAACGGCACCAGGCCCTCGTTGAGCACATCGAGAATCGAATCGATCACCTCCTCGCGCACGCCGGAGTAGCCGCGGGCGAGGCTGGCGGCCTTGCTCGCCATCATCAGCCGCAGCACGGCAGGCGCCAGCGGGGCGCCGACGCCGACCGAGTGCGAGCGGATCAGATTGAGCTGCAGCTGGGCTAGGTCACTCGCCGAAATGCGCGTCGAGGCCAGCTTGCCGAAGCCGGTGTTGACGCCGTAGACCGCCGTATCGCCGGCCGCCGCCGCCTGCACGATGGCGGCGCTGGCGCGGATGTCCTCGCGGGCGCGGCTGTCGATCTCGATGCGCACGCTGCCGGCATGCAGGGCCTGCAGCTGCTCCAGGCTGAGGTGGCCGGGCGTCAGAGTGATTGTCATGGCTCAGCTCTCCAGCATCGGCAGGTCGAGGCCCTGCTCGCGGGCGCAGGCTTTCGCGATGTCGTAGCCGGCATCGGCATGCCGCATCACGCCGGTGCCGGGGTCGTTCCACAGCACCCGACCGATGCGCATGTCGGCCTCCGCAGTGCCGTCGCAGACGATGACCACGCCGCTGTGCTGGCTGTAGCCCATGCCGACGCCGCCGCCGTGGTGCAGGCTGACCCAGGTCGCGCCGCTGGCGACGTTCAACATCGCGTTCAGCAGCGGCCAGTCGGAGACCGCGTCCGAGCCGTCGGCCATGGCTTCGGTTTCGCGATTGGGGCTGGCCACCGAGCCGGAATCCAGATGGTCGCGGCCGATCACGATCGGCGCTTTCAGTTCGCCGGTGCGGACCATCTCGTTGAAGGCCAGGCCCGCGCGATGGCGCTCGCCCAGGCCGATCCAGCAGATCCGCGCCGGCAGGCCCTGAAAGGCGATGCGCTCGGCGGCCATGTCCAGCCAGCGGTGCAGGTGGCTGTTGTCGGGAAACAGCTGCTTGAGCTTGGCGTCGGTCTTGGCGATGTCCTCGGGATCACCCGACAGCGCGACCCAGCGGAACGGTCCGACGCCGCGGCAGAACAGCGGGCGGATGTAGGCCGGCACGAAGCCCGGGAACTCGAAGGCGTGATTGACGCCTTCGTCCAGCGCGACCTGGCGGATGTTGTTGCCGTAGTCGAAGGTCGGCACGCCGAGCGCCTGGAACTCCAGCATCGCCTCCACATGCATCGCGCAGCCGCGCGCGGCCGCCGCGCGCAGGGCGGCGTGCTGGCCGGGATTGGCGCGTGCGGTCTGCCACTGCTCGACGCTCCAGCCCGGCGGCAGGTAGCCGTTGACCAGGTCGTGTGCGGAGGTCTGGTCGGTGACGAGGTCGGGCCTGGTGCCGCCGGCCTTGGCCCGGCGCGCCAGCTCCGGCAGCACCTCGGCAGCGTTGCCGAGCAGGCCGATCGAGATCGCCTTGCCCGCACTGGTGTAGCGGCGAATGCGGTCGAGCGCGTCGTCGAGATCAGTCGCCTGCTCGTCGAGATAGCGCGAGCGCAGGCGGAAGTCGATGCGCGACTGCTGGCATTCGATAGTGAGCGAGCAGGCGCCGGCGAAACTGGCCGCCAGCGGCTGCGCGCCGCCCATTCCGCCGAGGCCCGCGGTCAGCACCCAGCGGCCGCTGAGGTTGCCGCCGTAGTGCTGTCGACCGGCCTCGACAAACGTCTCGTAGGTGCCCTGCACGATGCCCTGACTGCCGATGTAGATCCAGCTGCCGGCGGTCATCTGGCCGTACATCATCAGGCCCTTGCGATCGAGCAGATCGAAGTGCTCCCAGGTGGCCCATTTCGGCACCAGGTTTGAGTTGGCGATCAGCACGCGCGGCGCATCGGCATGGGTCGGAAACACGCCAACCGGTTTGCCGCTCTGCACCAGCAGCGTCTGGTTGTCCTCAAGCCGCTCCAGCGTCTTCAGGATCGTCTCGAAGCTGTCCCAGTCGCGCGCCGCCTTGCCGATGCCGCCGTAGACCACCAGCGCATCCGGATTCTCGGCGACCTCAGGATCGAGATTGTTCTGCAGCATTCGCCAAGCGGCTTCGGTCTGCCAGCTCTTGCAGTGCAGGGTGCTGCCGTGCGGCGAGGACACCCGGCGCGGCTGCGCTTTCGATAGAGGGGCGGCGGACATGCGGATCTCCCGGTGCGGATGAGTGCGGCCCGGCGTGGCCAAGGCCGCCGGTTCTGGCGTAGGCTACTTGTCTAGACAAGTCGAGGCAAGGTGAAGCCGTGGCCACATCCGCAGGCAGGGCGCTGCCGCCGTATGCGCGCATCAAGCAGCAGCTGAAGGACTCACTCGCACGTGGCGACTACGCCGAGGGCGCGCAGCTGCCTTCGGAATCGGCGCTGGTGGCGGAGTTCGCGGTCAGCCGGATGACCGTCGGCCGCGCCCTGAACGAGCTGGCGGCGGAAGGCCTGATCGAGCGCGTGCAGGGTGTCGGCAGTTTTGCGGCTTCGCTGCATCGAGTGTCGAGCACGCTCACCCTGCAGGACATCCATGAGGAGATCGCCGCACGCGGTCACGTACACCGCGCCGAGGTCAAGCGCCTGCGGGCCGAGGCCGCAAAGCCCGCCGAAGCCAGAGCCTTCGGCGTGGCGACCGGCGCCGCACTGTTTCACAGCGTGATCCTGCACTTCGAGAATGCGCGCGCGCTGCAGCTGGAAGACCGCTGGGTGCACCCGCAGGAGGCTCCGCACTATCTGCAGCAGGACTTCAGCGCCACCACGCCGACCCACTATCTGTTCCAGCACACCGCCCTGTGGAGCGCGAGCTACCTTGTTGAAGCGGCGCTGCCGAGCGCCGCGGAAGCGCGCTGGCTGTGCATCGGCCGTGAGCAGCCCTGCCTGATCGTGCATCGGGAAACGCGCAGCCGCGAGCGAGTCATCACCCGCGCGCGGCTGGTGCATCCGGGTACGGCGTTTCGGCTGGAAGCTGAGTTCCGGCCCTAAGCCGCCGGGCCGCGCGCCGGTGCCCTCGGCCGGCCGCCGCGATCATCCGCGCAGGCCGGCCGAGGGCACGTAAACGAAATCGCCGCCGACGTGGCCGGCATGCCGGAGCGCGCCGAACTGCGGCTCCTGCTGCTCGCCAAAGCCCTGTGCCGCGCGCTCAACGGCCGGCGCCAGGTCCTGGTACAGCTCGCGCGCTTCAAACGGTGCATCGCGCTTCTTGAGCGCGCGCAGGAAGGCCGCGGCGAAGATCGAATGCCGTCCGGCGCCGCCGTCCAGCACTTCGCGGATGTTGCCCGAGCTCAGCACCTTGCGGCCGGTCACCGCTGACTGCTGCGCAAGCCAGGCGTCGCGCGGCAGGCCGGCGCTGCCGGCGTCGAGGCTGTCTGCCACCGAGCGCACCAGCACGCCGGAGAAGCAGGCGTCCGCCACCACCAGAATCTGCCGCGAACGCATCACGCTGAGCTGATCAGTGATGTCATTCGACGACACGTGGTTGGCGACCGAGTCGGTGTCGCCATCCACCGGCACCCAGTAGCCCTGCAGGTTGGCCTTGTCCCAGGAGCCGTGGCCGGAGTAGTAGACCAGCAGGTGGTCGTCCTCGGTGAGCTCCTCACGCAGCTTCGCCAGCGCGCGCAGGATGTCCGAGCGCGTCGCATCGATCAGCGTGCGCACCTTGAACCCGTAATGGTCGCGCAGCACTTCGGTCACCCGCCGCGCATCCTCATGCGGCGTGCCCAGCGGCTCCCAGCTGCGGTAGTTGGCGTTGCCGATCACCAGCGCGTGGTACGTGCCGAAGCCCGCCTTCGCGCCTGCAAGGCGCGTTTCGGGAAGGGCGGCGTCTTCGCGCAGGATCAGAAAATCCAGCCGCGCCTGCGTGCCCTGCTAGGAGCCTGCGCGGATCTGCACGGGCGTGGCCACCGCGGTGAGTTCGATCCAAGCGCTGACGCGGCCGTCGGCATCGGGCGCAATCGCCTTGCCGTTGATCCAGGCGCGGGTGGCCGCAGTGCCGCCCTTGATCCGTGCGGCCACCTGCTGGGCGCCGGCGCCGCTGGCTCTGCGCACGGTCAGCAGCCCGCGCATGGCGATCGGGACCGGGTCCAGCAGCTCGATGCTCAGTCCAGCGGCGTTGGCCACCGGCGCGGCTGCCGTCGCATTGTTCTACAGCCGCTGCAGACGTTCGCTGTGCTCTGCAAGCCTCGCCTCGGCGATCTCGGCTTCCGCCTGCTGCGCCTGAAGCGGAGCCTGAGCCTGCTGCAGCGAGGCTTCGGCGGCGGCGCGCGCGGTCGCGTCGCTGTTGGCCTGGGCGGACTGCAGCTGACCGCGCAGGCGGCCGATCTCGGCCTCCAGCTGGGCCTGACGCCGGCGAGCGACCTCAAGTTCGCTCATCGATGTTTCACGCAGCTGCTGCAGCTGAGCCCGCAGCTGCTGGATATCGGCCTCTCGCGCGCTGACCTCGCTGGCGAAGGCCAGCCGCTCGCTGGCGCCGCTGGCCTCGCGGTACAGCGCCAGTGCGGCCTGTGGGTCCGGCGTGCCGGTGATCTCGCCGCGCTCGAACATCATGGCCAGCGCGGTTTGCGCCGGCGCATAGCCTTGATCGGCCGCGCGCTGACACCCGCTGGCGGCGCGCTTGGCGTCCGCGGCCTGGCCCAGGCCCTTGGCGTAGATCTCGCCGACAAAGTGCTGCGCCTTGGCATCGCCGGCATCAGCCGGCGGCAGCCACACCCGCAGCGCGGTCTCGTAGTTGGCCTGGTCCGGCGCGGTGTAGTAGCCGCCGCGCACGCCGCAATCCTGGGCGGTGGTGCGCAGCGCGCGCGCCCAGTGCTGGAGCAGTTGGTGCCCGGCGGCACAGGTGCACCCATTCCGCCCGATACCTGCCACTGCAGATCAACACCGGCCGAGCCGCCGCCGCTGCCGCTGACCAGTACGCTGAGCCGACTCAGCTGGCCGGGTCGAACCTGAAGCGCGCCACCCGCAGACAGCAGCTCAAGCCGCTCAGGTGTTCGCCTCACGGTGATCGATATCGGCGTGGCGCTGGCGACACCGCCATTGTTGTCGAACGCAACGGCGCCGCAGCGCCCCGCCTGCCAGCACGTGTCTATTGATTACTCGGCGTTGCCGACCCGCACCGACGGGTTCGACTTCGAGCCCAGCACGGCCGCATTGGTGACGATGATGTTCTTGGTCGTCAGGGTTGCCTTGCCGCCGTTGGCCGAATTGGCGAGCTCAAGGTTCTGCTTGGCGGTGGAGCCCAGCACTGCGGCGTTGGTCAGGATCAGGTTGTCGAACTTGACGGTCGAGGTGCCGCCGCTTTCGGCGTTGCCGACGCGCGTCGACTGCTCGGCGGTCGAGCCCAGCACGGCCGCATTGGTGACGATCATGTTCTTGCCGTTGACCGACGACTGCCCGCCATCGCTGGCAGTGCCGACATCGATCGACTGCTTGGCGGTGGAGCCGAGAACAGCCGCATTGGTGGCGATGATGTTGTCGATCTTGACGTCGGACTTGCTGTCCTGGGCGAAAGCCACCGGAGCGAACAAGGAAGCAACGATCAGGGCGGAGAGAATGCGAGCTTTCATGGGGATAATCCTTTTGGGTGGCGGGTCGTTTGCGTGGGGCTGCCAAGAGCGGGTGTTTGGAAGGCCGCCGGTTTTGGCTGATGCGAGCGGGTACCCATCGGGCCCGTGCGCCGCATTCAGGAGTTGAGTCGCAGCCGCCGGGAAATCGGTTCAAAGTTTTTTATCCGCCTGCGCGGCAACCCGAAGCCACCCTCAGTGACGCGATTCGACTCGGTCTGGCGCTGCCTGACGCCGCCGGCCGCTTGTCGCCGCGGCTTGGCTCGGCAGCTGCGGCAACGCGGATAAGCGGCAACGCGCCATTGCGGCAACGCGGCAGCTGCAGCACCGCGGCATAGCGGCGCTGCGGATATGCGGACATGCGGATATGCGGCAGAGCGCGGGTTGGTGAGGCGGGCGCGGAGGCTGAGGTAGCTTGGCGCGGAGGCTTGGGTAGGTTGGCGCTGAGCCGCAGGCGAAGCCCAACGTCGCAGAGGTCGGGGCCTGTCGTAGCGCTGCAGCGTGCGCGTTGGGCTTCGCTTCGCTCAGCGCCAACCTACGAAGCGGCGCGCGCCGGGCTCGCAGCCGATGTTCGCGCGTAGCGCGTCCGTGCGTCCCGTGCGTCCCGTGCGTCCCGTGCGTCCTGTGCGAAGCCTGTTTCGCGGGCAAACAAAAAGCCCGCGCAGAAAGCGCGGGCCTTGGTAATACGACTTTGCTGATTCGAGCTGGCTGATACGACTTTGCTGAGGCAACCCGGCTGATGCAGCTGGGCTGATGCGAGATGGCCAATGCGAGCTCGCTGAGGCCGCCAGGCTGATGCGGCCGGAAATCCGACCGGCTGCCGTGAGACGGACGCGCTTCCGGCTTAGGCCAGCAGCGAGCGCAGCATCCAGGCGTTCTTCTCGTGGATGTTCAGACGCTGGGTCAGCAGGTCGGCGGTTGGCTCGTCGCCGGCCTCACCGGCGGCCTCCAGAACCTTTCGAGCCGTTCGGCACACGGCTTCGTTGCCCAGCACCAGCTGTTCGACCATGGTCTTCCAGTCCGGCACCTTGTCGTCCTCCTGCTCCTTGATGCTGCTGAGCTTGGCGAACTGGGAGTAGGAGCCCGGCGCCGAGAAGCCGAGCGCGCGGATGCGCTCGGCGATTTCGTCAAGCGCGGTCCATTCTTCGTTGTACTGGCCCTCGAACATCACGTGCAGGCTGTTGAACATCGGCCCGGTGACGTTCCAGTGGTAGTTGTGGGTCTTGAGATACAGCGTGTAGCTGTCGGCCAGGAATCTGGCCAGACCTTCTGCGACCTTCTTGCGCTGCTTGTCGCTGATACCGATGTCGATCTTCATGCGGTTCTCCTTGGAGGGTGCTGCTCATCGAACGGGGTGCTGCGCTGCGAGAGTAAACCTTGCCGGGTCGGGAGGAAGTCGTGGCTGCCGCTAGACTCGGCAGCCCAAGTCGTCGTCGATGTGGTTCAGATTCCGTGAGCAGCACTTCCAGAAGGCCGCGTCGCCTCGCCGACGCCAAGCCCGCACTGCCGGCCAGCCCCGAGCAGGCCAAGGCGCTGGCCCGAGCCCGCGGCAGCCTGCGCAATGCGCTTTCCCGCGACCAGCGGCGGCTGCGACAGCTGCTGTCGAACTGGGAGCGCGAACCCGAAAATGCAGGCCGGCAGGCGGCCTGCGAGACCGCGCTCGCGGCCTCGATTGCCGCCCGCGAAGCCCGCGCCGCCGGGCTGCCCACGCCTCAATTCGACATCGAGCTGCCGATTGCCCGAGAGGCCGAGACGATTCTGGCGGCGCTGAACGCGCATCAGGTGATCGTGATCGCCGGAGAAACCGGCTCCGGCAAGACCACCCAGCTGCCCAAGCTGTGCCTCGCCGCCGGCCGCGGCGTGGCCGGCATGATTGGCTGCACCCAGCCGCGACGGATCGCCGCGCGCTCAGTGGCGCGCCGCGTCGCCGAGGAGCTCGGCACCCAGATCGGTTCGGCGGTCGGCTTCCAGGTGCGCTTCACCGAGCAGGTCGGCGACAGGACCTACATCAAGTTCATGACCGACGGCATCCTGCTGGCCGAGATCCAGTCGGACCGCATGCTGTCGGCCTACGACACCCTGATCATCGATGAGGCACACGAGCGCAGCCTCAACATCGATTTCCTGCTGGGCTACCTGAAGGACCTGCTGCGGCGGCGGCCTGAACTCAAGCTCATCGTGACCTCGGCGACCATCGACACCGGACGTTTCGCCCAGCATTTCAGCGGTGCGCCGGTGATCAACGTGGAGGGCCGCAGCTTTCCGGTGGAGATGCGCTATCGGCCGCTGGAGCTGCTCGGTCGCGACGAGGGCGGCGGCAGCGTCAGCGAGGGCATCGCCGCGGCGATGGAAGAGATCAACCGCGAGGACCCGCGCGGCGACGTGCTGGTGTTCCTGCCGGGCGAGCGCGAGATTCGCGAGGCCCACCTGCTGCTGAGCCGCCGCAGCTACCGCGAAACGATCGTGCTGCCGCTGTACGCGCGGCTGTCGGCGCGCGATCAGGACCGCGTCTTCAACCCCGGCCCGCAGCGGCGCATCGTGCTGGCCACCAATGTCGCCGAGACCTCGCTGACGGTGCCGCGAATCCGCTACGTGATCGATCCGGGGCAGTCTCGGGTCAAGCGCTACAGCCCACGGCAGAAGCTCGACCGCCTGCAGATCGAGCCGATCAGCCAGGCCAGCGCCAACCAGCGCGCCGGCCGCTGCGGACGCACCTCGCCCGGCATCTGCTATCGCCTGTACGCCGATACCGATTTCCAGACCCGTGCGGAATTTACCGACCCCGAGATCCTGCGCTCCTCGCTGGGCGGAGTGATTCTGCGCATGCTCGCCTTGGGGCTGGGGCAGATCGACGATTTTCCGTTCATCGACGCACCCGACGAGCGCGCCCTGCGCGACGGCTGGCAGCAGCTGATCGAGCTCGGCGCGGTGGCGCCGAACCGGCAGATCAGCCCGCTGGGCCGGCAGATGGCGCGGCTGCCGATTGATCCAAAACTCGCGCGCATGCTGATCGCCGGGCAGACCTACGGCTGCGTGCGCGAGCTGATCACGCTGACGGCATTCTTGAGCACGCAGGACCCGCGCGAGCGCCCGGCCGAAGCGCGCGAGGCCGCGGACAACGCGCACGCGCTGTTTGCCGACCCGCGCTCGGAGTTCGTCGGCCTGCTGAAACTGTGGGACGCCTACCAGACCCAGCACGAAGACCTGACCGCCGCCAAGCTGCGCGACTGGTGCGGCAAGCATTTCCTGAGCTTCCTGCGCATGCGCGAGTGGCGCGAGCTGCATCGCCAGCTGCTGCTAGCCTGCCGCGAACTGGGCATCGAGCCTTCCACTCAACCCGCTGACTACCCCCAGCTGCACAAGGCGATCCTGACCGGCATCCCCAGCCAGATCGGCAAGCGCAGCGAGAAGGGGCAGTTCGAGGCGCCGCGGCAGCGCAAGTTCGCGCTGTTCCCGGGTTCAAACCTGGCGCGCAAACCGCCGAACTGGGTGGTCTCGGCGCTGCTGATGGAGACCCAGAAGGTCTACGCCATGGTCAATGCCTCGATCGAGCCCGAATGGGTGATCGAAGTCGCCGACCATCTGCTGGCCCGCAAGCACTTCGACCCGCACTGGTCACGCGCTCAGGGCCGCGTGATCGCGTCTGAGCAGATCAGCCTGCATGGCCTGGTGCTGGCGCCTAAGAAGCCGATCAGCTACGCCGGGATCGACGCTCGCCACGCCCGCGAGATTTTCATCAACGAAGGCCTGGTGCCGGGCGAGGTGAACCTGCGCATCCCGCTGCTGGAGCGCAACCAGAAGGTGCTGGCCAGCGCGCTGGAAGAAGAAGCCAAGCTGCGCCGCGTCGGCATCGTCATCGACATCGAAGCGCAGGCCGGCTGGTATGCCAAGCGCCTGCCCGAAGACCTCAATACTGCGCAGGGCCTGGAGGCCTGGTACCGGCGGCTCACGCCCGAGCAGCGCGCCGCGCTGGAATGGGCGCTGCCGGATCTGATCCCGCAGGACGAAGCCGATATCGCGCGCTTTCCGGCCAGCTTCCGGCTGGGCGACATCAGCCTGCCGTTGTCCTACCGCTTCGAGCCGAACGCGCCGGACGATGGCGTAACCCTGCATTTGCCGCTGCACCTGCTGAACGCGCTGGATGCCGTGCGGCTGTCGTGGCTGGTGCCGGGGCTGCTTGAGGACAAGCTGGCCGAACTGCTGCGCGGGCTGCCAAAAGCGCTGCGGCGCAATTTCGTGCCGGTGCCTGATTTTGCCCGCGCCTTCGTCGAGACCGGCGCGACCCGCCAGGATCTCCCGGTCACGCACGCCTTGGGCGAGTTTCTGAAACGGGCCACCGGCGTCGAAGTGCCCCCCGGCGAGTGGGACGAGGCGTCCGTGCCGGCGCATCTGCGCTTCAACCTGCGGTTGTCTGAGGGCACGCAGATTCTTGAGGAATCACGCGATCTCGCCGACCTGAAATCCCGTTTCGGCGCGCGTGCGCAGGCAGCGTTTGCGGCCGAGGCCGGCAAGAAGCTCGACGGCCATGCGGTGCAGGTATTTCCGCAGGAGGGCGTGCCCGAGCAGATTCGCGGTGCCGCCGGTGTGCCGGCCTTCCCAGCGTTGAGCGCGGAGGGCGATGAGGTCGTGATTCGCGTGTATGCAGACGGCGACCAGGCTCGCGCGGCGCATCCGCAGGGCGTACGCGCGCTGCTCATCCGTGCGCTCGCTGACAGGCTCAAGCAGACCCGCAAACAGCTGCCGATCTCGCCCAAGACCGGGCTGATGTATGCGGCGGTCGAGAGCAGCGAGCGCCTGCGCGAAGATCTAGTCGGCGCGGCGTTGAACGCGCTGGCCGGCGAAGCCCCGGCGCGGATTCGAACGCGCGCGGAGTTCGACGCACTTGTGTCCGAAATCGGCCGCGGCCTGTTCGCCGAAACCCTGCGTCGGCTGGAGCTGACCGAGCGCATCGTCGCGGCCTACGCGGAACTGGTGCCGGCGCTTGAGCAGCCGCTGATGGGCCTGGGCACCGCCAGCTTCGAGGACCTGCGCGCGCAGCTCAAAGGTCTGATACATCCGGGCTTTCTGCGCGATACGCCGTATGAGCGGCTGACCGAACTGCCGCGCTATCTGAAGGCGATGCGCTTGCGCGCGGAGCGGCTCAAGCAGGACCCGGTGCGCGATCAAGCGCGGATGCTGGAGCTGCTGCAGTTCAGCGAAGCGCTGGCGCAGGCCGGCAAGCGCGCCAACCTGCCGGGCTGGCAAGCCATGCGCTGGGCGCTGGAGGAACTGCGGGTGTCGCTGTTCGCGCAGGAGCTGGGCACCCGCGAGACGGTGTCGCCAAAGCGACTGGCGAAGCTGCTGGAAAGCGCCCGCGCAGGGGGTTGAACCAGCACCCCGCGAAGTACCAACTCAGCGGACGCGCTTGACCTTGGCGCGACTGTTGTAGCCTTCGACCCGCAGATACCACGTGCCGAAAATCCCCTGTTCGATCGTCACTTCGGGTTCTTCCAGGCTCACGCCAGCGAGTTCACCGCCCCCGGTCTGGCGCCAAACTTGCCCGTTCTGCAGCTGAAACTCGGTGCTGCCGGTCCAGCCGCGGAAGCTGCCCATCAGCCGGCTGCTCACGCGATCGCTCTGTCCCCGCTCCGGAGCAAGGCCTACACGGTCGCTGGCGTCCGCCGGGGGGGCGGACGCATCGGCGCCAACCAGACCCCGCTCAGTCAGCCACTGGTTCAGCGCCGCAAGCTGTGCGGCGCTGAGCGTGTCGAGGCCTGCGGCGCGGAATTCTGCATCGCTCATGCGTTCCTCCAGGCTGGAGAAGCGCTGGGCTTCGGCGAGGCCGGAGCACGCCAGCAAAGCAGTCAAAAGCAGGGAGAGCAACGAGCTGGGAATCGGATTGGTTCGCATGAGTGTCTGCAGTGAGTACGGGGCTCGGCGGAGTCTAGGCAGTCGCGCCTCGTCCTGCCAGCCCACGCGGGAGCCGGTGTCAAAATCTGATCCGCAGGCGCGCCGTCCCTGGCGCGCGGGAAGCTCAGGGCGACGGAGCGCCCGAAAAGAGCCGAGGTCTGCTCAGAAACCGTAGCTGACGCTGAGCACGGCGCGGGAGTCGGCGAGCGTGCCGAACAGGCCTTCGCCGGCGTTGTCCGTGTCGTGATAGGCGAGCGACGCGCTGACCGGGCCGAAGTCGCGCGACAGGGCCAGGCTGTAGTCGGTGTAGCTTTCGCCGCGGGTGGTGATGCCGTCTTCGCTGAAGAACACGCCGCTGGCGAAGTGGGTGTAGCCCAGCTGCGGGCTGAGGGTGAATTCGTTGGGCAGGCCGACGTCGTAGCTGATGCTGGCGTAGTAGCCATCGACGCCGGCGTTGTAGATGTCGTCGCTGTAGGCCAACGTGGTGGTCAGCACATCGTTGAAGGTGAGGCTGCCGATCAACTCGTAGTAGTTGAGCGCGCCTTCGTCAGGGTAGACGTAGCGAAGGACCTGGATGTCGGCGGCGATGTCGTCGCTCAGCGTGAAGCCGTAGCCGGCAAACAGGTCGAGCTCGAAATCGGCCTCGCTGTTGAAGTCGACCTGCGAGGCCCAGGTGCCGACGTAGAAGCCGGAATCGAAGGTGAAGGTGAGGCCGGCCTGTACTGTCGGATTCTCATCGGACTGGGAGACGCCCCGGAACACGTAGTCGGAGACCACGCCAACATCGCCGGAGAGTTCACCGGCGAACACGGGGCCGGAGGCGACGAAGGACAGCGCGAGGGCACCAAGCGCGTGCTGAAGGGATCGAGCGGTTCGAGTCTGCATATCGACGTTCTCTTGATTTGGAAAGGGCAGGGGGGCGGACCGATTTATCGCACTGCAGCAAACAATCTGCAACCGAGTTGAACGGCGCCGTTCGAAGTGTCCTGAAATCGGGCTGATTTGTGACCTGCCGGATCCCGAAGCGGCTTGGCGTCGTCCTGCTAGTCTTCACGCATGAAACTTGACGCATTCAAGCGTGGCTTCAGCCTGTTGACCAATCGCCGCTGGCTGCGCGCTTTCCTGCGCTTTCTCGGCTCGCGTTTTGTCGAGGACCGCTGTTTCGAAACAGCCAGCGGCTTGGCCTACGCGACGGTTTTCGCGATGGTGCCGTTCGCGGCGGCGGTGTTCGGAATCATTTCCACCTTCCCGGTGTTTGAAGCCTGGAGCGAGCGCCTCACCGGATTCCTGTTCAGCAATTTCGTTCCGGCGGCTGCGAGGACGGTGGAAACCTACGTGCGTGAGGCGGCCGGCAGCGCCTCCAAGATGACGCTGGCCGGCGTGCTCGGCCTGCTGGCCGTGGCGCTGCTGCTGATGAAAGGCATTGAAGACACCTTTAACCGGATCTGGCGAGTACCGTCTGGACGGGGGGCGATTGCGGGGTTCCTCATGTATTGGGCTGCGCTCACCTTTGGCCCGATCCTGGTAGTGATGAGTCTGGCGCTGTCGTCCTATCTTTTTTCCCTGCCGCTTCTGGCCGACGGCACCCGCGCGGCCGGCGCGCTGCTGCGGAGCACTCCTTTTCTGCTGGCGCTGGCGGCCTTCACCAGTGCGTACATGATCGTGCCGCATCGGGCGGTGCGCTTTCGTCACGCGCTTGCAGGCGGGCTGGTTGCCGCCGCGCTGTTCGAGCTCGCCAAGAGCGGGCTCAGCGCCTACCTGCGGCACGTGCCGACCTACGAGCAAATCTATGGCGCCTTGGCGGTGCTGCCTATTTTTCTGCTGTGGGTGTACCTCAGCTGGATCGCGATCCTGCTGGGGGCGTCGTTTGCGGCGTCGTTGAGCGCGTTTCGCTACCTGCCGCGTGAGCGCCGACTGCCCGAGGGGCTTGAGCTGATCGGCGTCTTGCGCCTGCTTGGTCGCTTCTCTCAAGGGCAGCAGGAGGGTCGCGAGCTTGATTTCGACGATCTGCGGCGGCTGGAGCCCTCGCTGTCGGACGACACCTTGATGCATCTGCTGGAGCGGCTTGTGGCGCTGCGCGTCGTGCATCGGTCCGAAGAGGGCGGCTGGCTGCTGGTGCGCGATCTTTCCCGGCTCAGCTTGGGGGAGATCTATCGCGGCGCGCTGCTGCGCCTGCCGCTGGAAGAGCTGCCGGCCGACCTGCTGGACGACGCCTGCGGGCAGCGCATTCGCGCGCGGCTGACGCGAGCCGCGGCAGCCTTGTCCAACGAACTCGACACACCGCTTTCGCAGTGGCTCAATGCCGACGACGAAAGCCACGCTGCCCCCGCCCTGTCAGGAAGCCCGCTTTGAATCTCGTCCGTTCGCATTTACCGTTGTTTTTGCTGTCGCTGCTGGCCTTGGCGATCGCCTCGGCGTCGCCCGCCCGCGCCGAGGTGCCGACACTCAAGCTGGGCACCCTCTCGCACGGCGAATTCGACCTCGCAGCGAAGCGCGGCAAGTTTGTGGTGGTCAACTACTGGGCCACCTGGTGTGCGCCCTGCCGCAAGGAAATGCCCGAGCTCGATGCGCTGCATCGGGAGCGCGACGACGTCGAAGTGATCGGCCTTGCGTTCGAGGAAATCGAGCCGGCCGAGATGCGTGCCTTCCTCAAGGAGCGGCCGGTGGGCTATCCGATCGCGCTGATCGACGTCTACTCACCGCCTGCCGCCTTTGACGTGCCGCGCGGCCTGCCGATGACCTATCTGATCGGCCCTGAGGGTGAGATCAGCAAGCGCTGGCTGGGGCCGGTGACCCGCGAAGACATCGAGCAGGCAATCAGCGCGGGCCCGGCTGCCGAGTAGACATGGGGGCCCAGGGACTCAGCGGCTCAGCGGTTCAGATTTCTCAGCGGCTGAGGGCGCGGATAGCCTCGTCCAGCCCGCGGAGGCTCATCGGGTACATGCGCTGTTCCGCCAGCTGGCGTGCGAGCCCGATCGAAAGCGTGTAGTCCCAGGCCGGCGCGGGCAGCGGGTTGATCCAGGCGCAGCGCTTGAAGTGGCCGAACAGCCGCTGCAGCCAAAGTGCGCCGGGCTCCGGATTGTTGTGTTCGACGCTGCCGTGCGCGTGGGTGATCTCATACGGCGCCATCGACGCGTCGCCGACGATGACCAAGCGCCAGTCGGACCCCAGCCGCTGGATCAGCTCCCGGGTGGAGGTCCGCTCGCTGCGGCCGCGCCGGTTGCTGCGCCAGACGGACTCGTAGACGCAGTTGTGGAAGTAGTAGTGCTGCAGATGTTTGAACTCAGTGCGGCAGGCCGAGAACAGCTCCTCGCAGATGCGCACGTGATCGTCCATCGAGCCGCCGACATCGAGCAGCAGCAGAACCTTTACGGCGTTATGGCGCTCGGGCCGCATGCGGAGATCAAGCAGCCCGGCGTTGCGCGCGGTGCCGGCCAGCGTGGCGTCAAGATCGAGCTCGCTGGCGGCACCCTCGCGGGCGAAGCGGCGGAGCCGGCGCAGGGCGAGTTTTATGCTGCGGGTATTGAGCTCAACGCTGTCGTCGAGGTCACGGAATTCGCGCGCCTCCCACACTTTGACCGCGCGACGGTGGCCGGCTGATTCGCGGTCCAGGCGGATGCCCTCCGGGTGATAGCCGTGGGCGCCGAACGGGCTGCTGCCGCCGGTGCCGATCCAGCGATTGCCGCCGCTGTGATGGCTGTTCTGCTCCGCAAGTCGCTCACGAAACGTCTGCAGCAGCTTATCGAGCCCGCCCAGCGACTCGATCAGCGACCTCTCCTCGTCGGAAAGCTGCCGCTGCAGGGCGCGCTCAAGCCACTGCGGCGGCACCTCGGCCTTGAGCGCGCTTTCTACGCTTGCATGCCCGCCAAGCCACTGGCCGAAGGCACGGTCGAAGCGGTCGAAGTGGTGCTCGTCCTTGACCAACAGGGCGCGAGCCAATCCATGAAACGCCTCCATGTCAGCGAACGCCAGGCCGCAGTCCAGGGCCGCATGCAGGTCCAGCAGCTCGCGCAGGCTGACCGGGATTCCCGTGCTGCGCAGGCGATCAAACAAGCCAAGCAGCACGGCTCAGCCCTGCGCGCGACGGGTCATGAAGGCCAGCCGCTCCAGCAGCTGCACGTCCTGTTCGTTCTTCACCAGCGCTCCGGCCAGCGGCGGGATCGCGCGCCGCGGATCGCGTTCGCGGAGCACCGACTCCGGCACCTCATCGGCCAGCAGCAGCTTGATCCAGTCGATCAGCTCGGAGGTCGAGGGTCGCTTCTTCAGCCCTGGTATCTCGCGCAGCTGGAAAAACACCTCCAGCGCTTCGCGCACCAGCCGCGCCGAGATCTTCGGAAAGTGCACGTCAACGATCCGCTGCAGGGTGTGGTGATCCGGAAACGCGATGTAGTGAAAGAAACAGCGGCGCAGGAACGCGTCCGGCAGCTCCTTCTCGTTGTTGGAGGTGATCAGGATGATCGGCCGCTGGCGAGCACGTATGGTCTCGCCGGTTTCATGCACGAAGAACTCCATGCGGTCGAGTTCCTGCAGCAGGTCGTTTGGAAACTCGATGTCGGCTTTGTCGATCTCGTCGATCAGCAGCACGCAGCGCTGTTCGCAGGTGAACGCTTGCCAGAGCTTGCCCGGGCGGATGTAGTTGCGAACCTCCTCCACCCCGGCCACACCGAGCTGTGAATCGCGCAGGCGGCTGACCGCGTCGTATTCGTAGAGGCCATGGATGGCGCGGGTGGTGGACTTCACGTGCCAGCTGATCAGCGGCGCTTCCAGGGCGGCTGCCAGCTCTTCGGCGAGCAGGGTTTTGCCGGTACCGGGTTCGCCCTTGATCAGCAGCGGGCGCTGCAGGGTGATGGCGGCGTTGACCGCCTGCCTGAACTCGGGCGTGGCGATGTAGCGGGAGGAACCTTCAAAGCGCATATGCGGATGTCTTGGACGTGAAATAGGGGAGGGGGTTTGACGCATCGCAGCTTCGGCTTTATTCTTCCGCGGCTTGGGGCGTCGTGCGCGAGCACGCAGCCCGCTGCTGTGGAACCCGGGGTATAGCACAGCTTGGTAGTGCGTCTGCTTTGGGAGCAGAAGGTCGGGGGTTCGAATCCCTCTACCCCGACCACCTCCGCAGGGCGGGGTCGGGCGACGCCACTGCACCCTTCGAGGTGCGACCGTCGCGGATTCACCTGCTGACCCGCCGATTGCTTTGCGCCTGTAGCTCAATCGGATAGAGCACCGGCCTTCTAAGCCGGTGGTTGCAGGTTCGATTCCTGCCAGGCGCGCCAGCGGTAAAGATCAATGGTGGATGTAGCTCAGCTGGTTAGAGCACTGGATTGTGATTCCAGAGGTCGCGGGTTCGAACCCCGTCTTCCACCCCAATACCCGGATGCGGCACAATGCGCGTCCGCCGTTTCAGGGCCCGCAAGGCCCTGACGGTTTCAGTCCAGGTCGGGCCGTTAGCTCAATTGGTAGAGCAGCGGACTCTTAATCCGTAGGTTCTAGGTTCAAGTCCTAGACGGCCCACCATCCTTTGCCCCGCTTGGGCGGACACTCGTTAGGCTGGATCACGCGAAAGTGGCGGAATTGGTAGACGCGCTGGATTTAGGTTCCAGTGGGGTAGCCCGTGAGAGTTCGAGTCTCTTCTTTCGCACCAGCCACGCTGTGTTCGCCGTGAGGGTGTCACGGAACCGGAATGTTCCTGCCTTACCGGGCGGTGACCGAGAAGCCAGTTCACTTTTGGGCTGCGACTCGCCTCCGCCCTTGCCCCTGTCCAGGAGTCATCATGCAAGTTTCGGTTGAAAACGTCGGCAAGTTCGAGCGCAAGCTCACCGTGCGCCTCCCGGCGGATGGCCTGCAAACTCAGGTTTCAGCGCGCCTTCGTGAGCTGGGCCGCACCGTGCGCTTGGCGGGTTTCCGCCCCGGCAAGGTGCCGCCGAAGGTCATCGAGCAGCGGTTCGGCGCGCAGGTTCGCGCGGAAGCGCTGGGCGAAGTCATCCGCAACGGGTTCACCGAAGCGGTGCAGCAGGAGAAGCTGCGTCCGTCCGTGGCGCCCAGCATCGAAGCTACGTCGACCGGTGAAGACGGCGAGGTAAGCTTTGTCGCGACGTTTGAGGTAATGCCGGAGATCGGCCAGATCGACGTATCGGGCCTGAAAGTTCGCCGCCCGATGTCCGCCGTGGCAGAGGCTGACGTCGATCGCATGATCGAAACCCTGCGCCTGCAGCGCCGTACTTGGGCTCCTGTGGAGCGTACCGCGCAGACGGGTGACATGGTGATGTTCGAATCCCACGCCAGTACCGACGCTGACCGCGTGCCAGCCGAAGGCAACGAGCGTTCCGGCACCATCCTTGGCTCCGGCGCCGTGCTGCCGGCGCTTGAGGAAAAGCTGGTCGGGCTCAGCGCCGACCAGGAGAGCGACTTCAGCGTTGACTTCCCCGAGGACTATAGGGTGTCTGCGCTCGCCGGGAAGTCCGTCAACATGCACCTGCGTGTGGTGCGGGTTTCCGAGCCATCGCTGCCTGAGGTTGACGTAGAGTTCATTCAGGGATTCGGCGTCAGCGAAGGCGACATCGAGAGCTTCCGACGCGAAGTCCAGGCCAATCTTCAGCGCGAGCTGAAAGGCGCGCTGATGGCTCGCCTGAAGTCCGAAGTGGTCGACAAGCTGCTGGCAGCGCACTCAGAGTTCGACGTGCCGGCGCGCATGATCGACGCCGAAGCCGCCTCGCTGGCGCGGCAGTCCGAGCAGCAGGCCCGCGATCAGGGCAACCCCAGCGCGCAGGCTGACTCGGGGGCGTTTGCTGAGGTCGCACGGCGGCGAGTCACTGCGGCGCTGCTGCTCGGCGAACTGGCTCGTCAGAACGATATCCGCCTGGATTCACGTCGTCTGGGCGAGACCCTCGACATGATTGCATCGACCTACGAAGACCCGCAGGAGGTAGTTGAACTCTATCGCCGCGAACCCCAGTTAATGCAGGGACTGCAAAATCGCGTGATCGAAGATCAGGTGATTGACTGGATCGCCGACCACGCCGAGCTGACCGAGCAGAATCTGGAGTTCAAGGACGTCATGCAGCCGAACGCTGTCTGAAGCCGACCCTCTTCTGCCCGGAACGGCCGCCGCGTTTCACGCAGGCGGCCGTTTCGTTTCCAGCTACCCTGAGTTTCCGTGAAGATCTGCCGCGACATACAAGAAGGACGCAGCCCGATGAGCATCACCAACCTGAATTTGGTGCCAATGGTGGTCGAGCAGACCAGCCGTGGCGAACGCGCTTACGACATCTACAGCCGGCTGCTCAAGGAGCGGGTGATCTTTCTGGTCGGTCCGATCGACGATTACATCGCGAACGTGGTGGTGGCTCAGCTGCTGTTTCTGGAGTCCGAGAATCCTGACAAGGACATCCATCTCTACATCAACAGCCCAGGCGGAGTTGTCACGGCCGGCATGGCGATCTACGACACCATGCAGTTCATCAAGCCCGACGTCAGCACCATGTGCATCGGCCAGGCCGCCAGCATGGGTGCCCTGCTGCTTGCCGCCGGGAAGGCTGGCAAGCGCTTTGCGCTGCCGCATTCCCGGGTCATGATCCACCAGCCCTTGGGTGGCTATCAGGGTCAGGCCAGCGACATCGAGATCCACACGCGTGAAATCCTGCAGATCCGCGATCGCCTCAACCATATCTTGTCCCAGCACACCGGCCAGGCCGTCGAGCAGATCGCCAAGGACACGGATCGCGACAATTTCCAATCCGCCACCCAGGCACGCGACTATGGCCTGATCGATGCCGTACTGGAAAAACGATCCGACGAGTCGGTCAAGGCAGGCTGAACACGGCACGCCTCCCTCGCGATCGCTCGCGCAGCTGGGCGGGCGGCTTGGAATCTGGCTCGGAATAGCCGGCGGAGGCCTGTGCTATTCTCGCCCCAACTGCTTGCAGCGGTCCCGCACCCGCGGGCTTGCTGCATCCAACATATTGAAACTGTTGAAATTGGGCGCGTATCGATGGGCGCTCCCGGCTTGGCTTTCCGCCGGCAGCGCACATCAGCCCCAACACCATCGGGATGATTGAGAATGAGCGACGAGCGACAGGGCAGGACGGGCGAGAGCGGCAAGATTCTGTACTGCTCCTTCTGCGGAAAGAGCCAACACGAGGTACGCAAGCTCATTGCGGGCCCCAGCGTGTTCATCTGCGATGAGTGCGTTGAACTCTGCAACGACATCATTCGCGAAGAACTGGAGGAGAAGAGCGCGTCGACCCGCAGCCATCTCCCCAAGCCGCGCGAGATTCTCGAAGCACTCGATCAGTATGTGATTGGCCAGTCTCGCGCCAAGCGCACCCTCGCGGTCGCGGTCTACAATCACTACAAGCGCATCGAAAGTCGTTCAAGGAACGACGAAGTCGAGCTGTCGAAGTCGAACATCCTGCTGATCGGGCCGACCGGCTCCGGCAAGACGCTGCTGGCCGAGACTCTGGCGCGTCTGCTCAACGTTCCATTCACCATCGCCGACGCTACGACGCTGACCGAGGCCGGCTATGTCGGTGAAGATGTTGAGAACATCATCCAGAAGCTGCTGCAGAAGTGTGACTACGACGTTGAAAAAGCGCAGACGGGCATCGTTTATATCGACGAGATCGACAAGATCTCACGCAAGTCAGAGAACCCCTCGATCACCCGCGACGTGTCGGGCGAGGGCGTACAGCAGGCGCTTCTGAAGCTGATCGAGGGCACGGTGGCCAGCGTGCCGCCCCAAGGCGGGCGCAAGCATCCACAGCAGGAGTTCCTGCAGGTAGACACCCGCAATATCCTTTTCGTTTGTGGCGGTGCGTTCTCTGGTTTGGAAAAGATCATCCAGCAGCGCTCGCTGGACAGTTCGGGCATCGGCTTTGGTGCGACCGTGCGGAGCAAGGATCAGAAAGCCAACGTCGGTCGCCTGTTGGCCGACGTCGAGCCGGAAGACCTCATCAAGTTCGGGCTGATTCCGGAATTCGTGGGTCGCCTGCCGGTGCTGGCGACGCTCGAGGAACTGGACGAGCCGGCTCTGGTGAGAATCCTTACCGAACCCAAGAATGCCATCACGAAGCAGTTCAAGCGGCTGTTTGACCTGGAGGGCGTTGAGCTCGAATTCCGGCCGGAGGCGCTGGCCGCCGTGGCTCACAAGGCCTTGAGCCGCAAGACGGGCGCGCGAGGCCTGCGCACCATCCTTGAGCAGGTCTTGCTGGACATCATGTTCGAGCTGCCTTCCATGGAGAACGTATCGAAGGTGGTCGTTGACGAAAGCGTCATCAACAACCAGTCCGAGCCGTTCATCATCTACCAAACCGCAGCGCCGGCACCTAAGATCGCTGCGGCCGAGTAGGAGGTCCGTTCTCCTCCAGGCGGGTGCGCGTGCGAATGGCCTCTGCGGGCGACCGCCGGGGCCGTTTGCGTTGTTGGCCTGAGCTGAGCCTGCTGCCCGGTTCTTGCATGCGACTCCTGTGCCTTTTGTAGCTGCGTCGTGGCGACGTAATCGTGGCGTGCGCTCTTGCATGCAGTGATCGCGCCCGCATCTGAATGACCATGGGCCCGCGTGGGCCACTCAGGAGATTCCCATGTCTGAATCCAAGACTTCTGCACGCGTCGAACTGCCGGTTCTGCCGTTGCGTGATGTGGTGGTGTACCCGCACATGGTCATCCCGCTTTTCGTCGGCCGGGAGAAATCCATGCTGGCGCTCGACGCGGCGATGGCGGCGGACAAGCAGATCGTACTGATCGCGCAGCGTGCGGCCGATATCGACGATCCGGCCCCGGCTGACCTCTATGACACCGGCACGCTCGCCCAGGTGCTGCAGCTCCTCAAGCTCCCCGACGGCACCGTAAAGGTGCTGGTCGAAGGCACGGCGCGAGCCCAGGTCAGCCGCGTCGAAGAGCGCGACGGCGCGCTGTATGCGACCGCGGAAGTGGTGGATTCCGACCACTCGCGCGAAGCGCGCGAACTGGGCGTTATCCAGCAGTCCTTGCTCAATCTCTTCGAGCAGTACGTCAAAACCAACCGCAAGATTCCGCCCGAGCTGCTGTCGACCCTGAGCGGCATCGACGACCCCTGCCGGCTGGCCGATACGGTGGCCGCTCACCTGGGCGTGCGCCTGTCCGAGAAGCAGAACCTGCTCGAAACGCTGGACGTTGCCCATCGCATGGAGCTGCTCATTGGCCTCGTCGAGGGCGAGATCGACGTCCAGCAGATCGAAAAGCGCATTCGCGGGCGCGTGAAGTCGCAGATGGAGAAGAGCCAGCGCGAGTACTACCTCAACGAACAAATGAAGGCGATCCAGAAGGAGCTGGGCGACCTTGACGAAGCGCCCAATGAGATCGAAGAGCTGGCTCGCCGCATCGCCGCTGCAGGCATGCCCAAAGAGGTGGAGGCCAAGGCGCGTGCAGAGCTGAACAAACTGAAGCAGATGTCTCCGATGTCGGCGGAGGCCACGGTGGTGCGCAACTACATCGACTGGATGGTTGGCGCGCCCTGGAAACTGCGGACGCGCGTGCGTCGTGATCTGCGGGCCGCGCAGGAGGTGCTGGACGCAGATCACTTTGGGCTGGAGAAGGTCAAGGAGCGCATCCTTGAATACCTCGCCGTGCAGCAGCGCGTGCGCACCATGAAGGCGCCTATCCTCTGCTTGGTGGGCCCGCCCGGGGTGGGCAAGACGTCTTTGGGGCAGTCCATCGCGAAAGCCACCAATCGCAAATTCGTGCGAATGAGCTTGGGTGGCGTGCGCGACGAGGCCGAGATTCGGGGCCATCGCAGGACCTATATCGGCTCCATGCCGGGCCGCATCATCCAGAACCTTTCTAAGGTCAAGAGTCGAAACCCGCTGTTCGTCCTCGATGAGATCGACAAGATGAGCATGGATTTCCGCGGTGATCCCAGTTCGGCGCTTCTGGAAGTGCTGGATCCCGAGCAGAACAACGCCTTCAACGACCACTACCTTGAAGTCGACTTCGATCTTTCCGAGGTCATGTTCGTCGCGACCGCCAACTCCTTGAATATCCCTAGCCCGCTGCTCGATCGCATGGAGGTGATCCGCATCCCTGGGTATACCGAGGACGAGAAGCTGAGCATCGCCGAGCGCTACCTGCTGCCGAAGCAGATTCGCGCAAACGGACTGAAGCCCAGCGAGTTGAGCGTTAACTCCGAAGCGCTGCAGGCGATCGTGCGCTACTACACGCGTGAGTCCGGCGTGCGAAACCTCGAGCGTGAAATTTCGAAGATTTGTCGCAAGGTGGTCAAGGCGCTCTCGCTGACACCGCCGTCGAAGCGTGCCACCGGCGACAAGTCGACGAAGGCCCGAAAACTGCCGAAACTGCGTCCCGCCAAGGCCGACATTCTCACGGTGAACGGGGACAATCTTGCGGACTACCTCGGCGTGCGCCGCTTCGACTTCGGTCGGGCGGAGAAGGACAACGAGATCGGTCTGGTCACCGGGCTGGCGTGGACCGAGGCCGGTGGCGACCTTCTGCAGATAGAGGCCACGGTGGTGCCTGGAAAAGGCGTGCTCATCCACACTGGACAGCTGGGTGACGTGATGCAGGAGTCGATCAAAGCCGCGCAGAGCGTGGTCCGCTCCCGAGCTGACCGGCTCGGGCTGGACCCCGACTTCTATCAGAAGCTCGACATCCACGTACATGTTCCCGAGGGTGCGACCCCCAAAGACGGCCCCAGCGCCGGCATTGCAATGTGTACGGCGCTGGTCTCGGTGCTGACGCGGGTGCCGATTCGTTCTGATGTCGCCATGACCGGTGAGATCACCCTGCGCGGCCGAGTCCTGCCGATCGGAGGGCTGAAAGAGAAACTGCTTGCCGCGCTTCGTGGCGGTATCCAGACGGTAATCATCCCCGAGGAGAACGCCAAGGATCTCGCCGATATCCCCGCCAACGTCACCGAAGGCCTGGATATCCGCCCGGTTCGATGGATAGACGAGGTGCTGGATCTGGCCTTGGAGAAGCCTGTCACGGCGATGCCGAAGCCTGCGAAGAGGCTGAGCCGCGAGCGATCGAAGCCCGAAAAGGTTGCCAAGCGGGCGGTTCGTCCGCGGGTTTCCGAGAAGTCAAGGCGGCCGCACTAGGCGGCGGGCGGCGTGGATTCTGACGAAAACACGCTGGAAGCCGCATAAAACCTAGGGTTTCGTGTTGCGCCAGCCGTGGCGCGGCTGGTATAAAACGACGGCCTGCGGCGGTTCTGTCGGAGGAAAGGACGGGCCGGCCGCGGCGCTGGACGAAGAAGTGCACAGGTTCCGGCTTGCAAGAATACGCGGCGCCAAGCGTCGTCATCGGGAGTGGTGATAGTTATGAACAAGGGTGAATTTGTTGCTGCGATTGCTGACTCGGCTGAGCTGTCGAAGGCCGATGCTGGCCGCGCATTGGACGCATTCGTAGCGGTTGTGAAGAAGGTCCTGAAAAAAGGCGATACCGTCTCTTTGATAGGTTTCGGCACCTTCTCGGTGCGCAAGCGCGCTGCGCGCGTGGGCCGCAACCCGCGTACCGGCGAAAACATCAAGATCAAGGCGAGTAAGTCGCCCACCTTCAAGTCTGGCAAGGCCCTCAAGGATGGTGTAGCCTGATCAGCTTGCCCGGGTGCTTAGCTCAGCGGTAGAGCGTCTCCTTTACACGGAGAGGGTCGGGGGTTCGAAACCCTCAGCACCCACCACGTTCTTAATTATTCGGCGATGCTGAAAATTTCTATAGACAGCGCCGAAGGTTTTAAGCATAATTCCGGGCTTAGCGCGGAGTGGTAGTTCAGTCGGTTAGAATACCGGCCTGTCACGCCGGGGGTCGCGGGTTCGAGTCCCGTCCACTCCGCCATTTCTTCGAGGGCGCCCGCGTGGCGCCCTTGTTTTTTTCCGGGCCCGGTTGACCTGTGCCCTCCACCCGAGCACGGTCGATATCGCATGCTGCAGACACTGCGTGATAAAACCACAGGCTGGGTAGCCGTCCTTGTCGTCGGCGCGCTTGCCATACCCTTCGCCTTCGTGGGCATCGAGAACTACGCCAATCCGTCGAGCGCCGACTATGTCGCCAAGGTTGGCGACATTGAAATCGGCCGAGCCGACTTTCAGCGCCGGCTTGAGAACTACGTACAGCAGTCTCAGCAGATGATGGGAGAGTCCTTCCAGCGCAGTCTGGTTGACACCCCCGAAGCGCGCCGCCAGCTGCTGGACCGGATGATCGATGAGGCGCTGTACCGCAATGCGGCGCAGGAATTGGGCATGGTCGTGCCGCCCGCGCGTTTGCGTCAGGAGATCCAAGGGATTCCCTCGCTGCAGGTGGCTGGACAGTTCAGCCCTGAACTTTACCGACAGCTTTTGCAGTCGCAGGGGCTCACGGCCACCGGGTTAGAAGAGCTGCTGATGCGGGATATCGAAGCCAGTCTGCTGCCGCAGGGGATCGCTTCCAGCGCCTTTGTGTCGGCCGGCTACGTGGACTCATTTCTGAAGCTGCGCGACCAGAAGCGCAGCTTCAGCTACGTCGAATTGGTTGAGCCCGAGCTCACGACGGTGCCCTCGGACGTCGATCTCAAGGCCTACTTTGATGAGAACGTTGAGCGCTACCGCAGCGAGGAACAGGTCAGCATTGAGTACGTCGAGATCGCACCGGGGCAGATCCCGGTCAGCGAGGACGTGTCCGATGAAACCCTGCGCGAGCGGTATGCGGGTGCCGGACGGCGTTTCGTGGAAGCGGAGCAGCGGCTGACCTCGCATATCCTCGTTCGCGTGCCGGCCAATTCCGATGCGGATGTCGAACGTGCGGCGCTGGAAAAAGCCGAAGCGATCGCCTTGCAGGTGGATAGCCAGGGCGCGGTTTTTCAGGACATCGCCAGGGAGCGTTCGGAGGATCCGGGCTCGAAGGGATCAGGCGGCGATCTGGGCTGGCTCGAGCGCGGATTTACCGATGCCGCCTTCGAAGACGCGCTTTTCGCAATGGAGTCAGGTTCGATCAGTGCGCCGGTGAAGTCGGCGGAGGGCTGGCACATCATCCAGCTCCGTGAAGTCCGCGACGAAGTTGCGAAGCCCTTTGAAAGCGTTCGAGATGAGTTGCGGACCGAGTACTTGAGCTCGGAGCGCGATCGACTTTCTGATGAGAGCGCCGGTCGGCTCGTGGATCTCCTTCTGAAAGATCCGACGTCGCTGGCCCAGACGGCGCAGGACCTCGGTCTTGAGCTGAAGACGGCGGGTCCGTTCTCACGCTCCGGTGGAAGCGATCCCGTGACCCAAGACCGGAAAATTCAGGATGCCGCGTTCTCCACGGGCGTTCTGGATGACCGACTGGTCAGCGACACGATCGAGCTGGCGGACAGTCGTCGAATCGCCTTGCGCTTGACCGAGCACTTGCCATCGCAGCTGCGGGAGTTTGAGGACGTACGCGTTCAGGTGATGGCCGAGCTGAGCGAAACCCGGCGCGCGGAGCTGGCGCGCACGCAGGCGGAAGCCGAGCTTGCGCAGCTCACCTCCGGCAGCAGCACGCTTGAATCGATTGCTGAAGCCGGCGGTACAGAGCTCAAGACCGCTGATGCCGTGGGTCGCAACGCTTTCACCGTTGACCCAGCGCTATTGCGCGAAGCTTTCAAGCTGAGCATCCCCTCAGGTCAAACAGTTCCGGTGCGTGCGATGGTCGAACTCGGCGGCGCCCGCTTCGGATTGATTGACCTCGCCAGCGTTCAGGAAGGAGATCCATCCACGGTGCCGCAGGCGGAGCGCGATGCGCTACGCACCCAAATCGCCACCGCCGTGGGTGAGGCGGAAGCGCAGGCTCTGGCGGAAGCACTCCGCCAGCGCACCGAGATCGAACTGGCAGAAGACACGCTTTAGTCGTATTCCGCCGACGCAATGCAAGCGGCCCGCACATTGGCGGGCCGTTTGCGTTTGACGCTTGAGAAAAATTCGATCCGAGGGAAGCTCTGATTTATCGGTGCGCTCGCGAGCGCCTCGACTACCGCGATCGCGGCTCGCGCCATGCAAGCGCAGGATCCGCCCCGGGCAAGTTCGACCTCACCCAAGGCACGACCCAGCCCCACAAAGCACGAATCGTTTTCCTCAGGCGCTTGTCAGGTTTCGATCCCGGTCATGCCCAGGACGTTGTAGCCGCAGTCGACGTAGGTGATCTCGCCGGTAACCCCTGCGGCCAGATCCGAGCAGAGGAAGGCCGCCACATTGCCCACGTTCTCGATGGTGACGTTGCGACGCATCGGCGCGTACTCGGCGACGTGGGTCAGCATTTTGCGCAGGCTGCCCACACCGGACGCGGCGAGTGTCTTGATTGGCCCGGCAGAAACTGCGTTGACGCGGGTGCCTTCGGGGCCGAGGTTGAGCGCCAGATAGCGCACGCAGGCTTCGAGGCTTGCCTTGGCCAAACCCATGACGTTGTAGTTCGCTAGCGCGCGTTCTGCACCAAGGTAGCTGAGGGTCAGAATGCTGCCGTTGCGCCCCTGCATCAGCGGGCGGGCGGCCTTCGCGAGCGCCGCGAGGCTGTAGCTGGAGATGTCGTGGGCGATGCGGAAGTTCTCGCGCGTCAGGTTGTCGAGGAACTGGCCGTCCAGAGCTTCACGCGGCGCAAACCCAACCGAGTGGACCAGAACGTCAAGGTTGCCCCAGCGCTGCTGAAGTTCGGCCATCACCGCATCAATCTCGGCGTCGTGGGCGACATCACAGGGCAGCACCATCCCACCGCCAAACTCGGCCGCAGCCTCCTCAACCCGTGAGCGCAGCTTCTCACTCTGGTAGGTGAAAGCCAGTTCGGCCCCCTGCTTGTGCATGGCTTGGGCGATACCCCAGGCGATCGAACGCTGACTGGCGATACCCACGATCAACGCGCGCTTGCCTTGCATGAATCCCATAGTTCCTCCTGATTTGAACGGGCGTTCCGCGACAACACCGGCAGTGCCTGTTGTTCGCGGCCGCTGAATGAGCAACAAGCCTGATCACGGTACGCTGGCGTATGCGTTTGCATGGCTCACCGTCAGGCGCGCAAGTGTGCACGCTCGCGATTCAGGGTTCCAGACGGAGCTGTTGGCCGATGCGTAGGATCGACGCAGCGGTAAGTCGATTGAACCGCATCAGTTCGGCCAGCGGCACCTGATAGCGGCGAGCGATCTTCGAAAGTGTCTCGCCTGCGTCGACGATGTGAAAGCGGGGCGGCGGCAGTGACGCCTCGCCTCGTCTGGCGAGTTCGACAAACTGCAGAAGCTCAGCCGCTGCGTTCTCCGGCAGCAGCAGCTCGCTTTCACCGCGCTGCAGCGCCTGCGGACGCAGCAGCGGGTTCAAGCTGCGCAGGGCGTCGGCGCTCTTACCCGAAATCTCAGCCAGCAGCGCCAGTCGCTGCACTTCGGCGGGCGCACTGACGCGACGAAGCCGCTCGAAGCTCTGCGGGTCCGGAAGTTCCAATCCAAAACGCTCGGGCGTGCTCAGCATGCAGGCCCAGGCTTTGAGCTTCTGCACGTACTCGTAGGTTCCTCGCGCCAGTCCGGGCGGAAGTTCACCAGGTTCGGGGGCTGGGCCTTGCTCCAACAGCTTGCGTATCCGGAAGGCGCCGGCATTAAAGCCGGCCGCGGCCAGCACCCAGTCGCCGTGCGACTGCTGAAGATCTCCCAGCAGGTCCAGTGCGGCATCGGTGGCATCCACTACGGACAACCGTTCATCGTGCGCTGCAGTCACCTGCAGCCCGAATCCGCGCGCGGTGTTGGCAGTGAACTGCCAAAGCCCCACGGGCCCCTGCGGAGAGCGCGCCTGCGGCCTATAGCTGCTCTCGATGATAGGAATCAGCGCGAACTCGCCGGGCAGGTCGGCTGCCTCGATCTGCTGCAATACGTAGTCAAGCAGCGGCAGCATCGGCGCCAGTTGAGCGCTGAACGACTGCGGTCCTGGCGCGTACAGCCGGACCCAGCGCTGCTGCTCCGCGCTCGCGTCGCAGTGGTCGGTGCCAAGCTGGGCGCGCAGCCTCTGGTAGAGGTCGAGCTCGGGCTCCGCTGGCGGCGGCTCAGGCAGAGGGGCCGGCGGCGGCTTGAGCGGTTCTGGGGCCTGGATCGGCTCCGGAAGCGCCCGCTCGGGTTCGGGGAGGACAGGCCGAACCGGGCATTGGCAGGCCGCCAGTCCTGCCAACAAAAACGCCGAGAAGACCCCGCGCAGCCTGATGCCGTCGTGGCTCGGACTCTTCAGTACGCGGGCTCGGCTCATGTCTGGAATCCGTCCTTCCAGCGTCGAAGCGCAGCGAACACGTCAACAGCATCGGATGCGACTGTCGCCTGATCATGCCGCAGCACCGCTTCGACGACGGCGGAGTCGCGTACACGCAGGAACGGATTACAGGCACGCTCGGCGCCAATGCTTGAAGGTAGCGTCGACTCACTTCGACGCCGCAGCTGGCCTACCTGTTTCGCTCGCGCTCGCAGCGCATCGTTGTCCGGATCCACTGCAAGCGCGAATGCCCCGTTGGCCGCGGTGTATTCGTGCGCGCAGCACACCTCGGTGAGGTCTGGCAGCGCTGCGAGGCAGTCAAGCGACTTCAGCATCTGCGCCGGGCTGCCTTCGAACAGGCGTCCGCAGCCGAGGCTGAACAAGGTGTCGCCACAGAACAATCGTCCGTCGCCCAAGTAACTTACGTGGCTCCGCGTATGGCCAGGAGTTGCAATCACTTCGAACGTGGCATTCGAGCCCGGCGGGCGTACCTGTTCGCCCTCGGTCACGCGCTGCAGTCGGCCAGGAATTCGAGCGTCATTCGGCGCAAAGCAGGGCAGGGCGAACGCGTCCTGCAGCTCTTCAATACCTCCGGTATGGTCGGCATGGTGGTGGGTGATGAGGATTGCGCTGGGCTGGAGACCGTGGCTACGCAAGGCATCGATTACAGGCTTGGCCGCGCCCGGATCAACGATGATGCAGCGACCGTCCGATTCGGCTACCAGCCAGAAATAGTTGTCTTCAAACGCGGGCACTGCAATGAGTCGGGACACTGAAGGAACCCTCCACGGCACGGCCGCGGAGTCTGGCAGATCGAAAAACCGAGTGCATGTGTCACGGCCGCCCTGGATCCTGCTGCACGGTGCCGGCGGCGGAGCCTGGGAATGGCGCCACTGGAACCGTCGTTTGAGTGCGGAGCGCAGGCGTTTCATCTGCCCGGACTTTTCAATTTTGGCTGGCGGCAGGGAGCCCACAGCGTTTGCGCAGCTCAGCGAAGGGCTGAGCCAATCGCTGCAGCTTGAAGCGGGCGCAGCATTGATCGGGGCGAGCTTCGGAGGTCTGCTTGCCGCCAGCCTAGTGGGGTCACTGCAGGCAAGTGCGCTGGTATTGATCAACCCGATTGCGTGCGCGCCGCATCTGGCTGCGGCAAGCGCCATCTCGCACAGCGCTCGCAAACACTGGGGTCGCGACGCTCGGCTCGACGCAACGCTGCGGGCGCTGCCAGAGCTAGACCCGGTCGACGCAGCAGCAGCGTTCCGGCATTGGGCAGACTTTGACGCGAAGCTGCTGGCCGAGGCTTGCGCCGGGATTCCGCTGCAGGCGCTTGGTTGTCCGACGCTCGTCCTAGTCTGCGGCGAAGATCGCGAACTCAGCCCGGCGTCGGCCCTCTCGATGGCCCACGCCTGGGGTGCGGATATCGTGCGACTGCCCGGTTCACACGTTTCGCCGCTGCTCGGACATCGCTGGCGACACGCGTTCGATCTCGTTGATGACTGGCTGTCTGCGAGGCTTCGCTGAATGTCAGGTGTGCGCAGGCTGGCGTGGGGCTGAACGTCTTGATCAGAGTTCAGAGCCGATTAAGCGCCTGAAACTTAGCGTCGGCTCGCCGGATCGTCCGGCACAAAAAGCGTGGAGAAAAACGCCATGAAAGGTTCAGCCCTGCGTTACATCGCTCTTGCCGGCGCAGCGTTCGCGCTGGTCGCTGCAGGCGCCGCCGATGCTCGCGGCAATACCGGTCGGGCTGATTTCGACTATGCGCGCGTCGTCGAGGTTCGGCCGATTATTGAAACTCTCCATCAGCCCGTCAGCTGGGAAGAGTGCTGGAGTGAGCCCGTCAACTATCGCGAGCCCTCCCGCTACCGGGGCGGCTCGCGCGATCGCGCCCCGGCGGTGCTCGGTGGAATCATCGGCGCTGCGCTCGGGAACCAGTTCGGCAGTGGCCGTGGCCGTGACGCGGCGACCGTGGCGGGTGCGGCGTTGGGCTACTCGCTGGCGCGCGACTCTCAGCGGCACAAAGGCCGCTATTCGGGAGGGCACGAGTACACGCGCTACGAGGACCGTTGCCGGGTGCTGACCGAGCATCGCCGCGAGGACACCGTGGTCGGCTACGACGTGGCCTACCGCTACAACGGTCGGGTGCACTGGACTCGCACCGACTATCACCCGGGCGACAGGATTCAGGTGCGGGTGGACGTTCAGCCAGTGCGCTACTAGCCGCTAGCCGCCTTCCTACGGTCTTTCGCGCGAGCTGCTGCGCGCGCCTGCGACAAAGTCGCAAACACGGTCAGGGAGCCTGTTTGCGGCAAGCAGCGTCCGGTGTTGAACTCGACGAAGTAGTCACTGCGGATCCGGAACGCGTCAATGCCTTTGAGACAGTCAGTTCAAGAGTTTACTGTCATTTTTTCATCCGTTTGGTGGGGACGACTGGCAATCTCGTTGCTGCCAAGCGCGTGTGGCAGGGTCACGACGGATGCCGGCAGCGGGTTGATCGACACCCGCTCTGACTGGGCCTTGGCGCAGGGGGAACCGTTGACGAAGCGCTCGGAGTGGCGGCGGTAGGCGTCGTCCAGCGCGGCCTGCTTGATCGCGGTGATCGCCGCGGCACGGACGTAGAACACGTCGGCGGGGATGTGGCCGTTCAATCCGCCGTGCTGATGTTCATCGTTGTACCAGTCGAAGAACTCGCCGCACCAAGCGCGCGCATGGGCCTCGTCGGTAAAGCGCGCCGGATAGTCGGGCTGCGTCTTGAGCGTCTTGAAGTGCGCCTCTGAAAAGGCGTTGTCGTTGCTCGCGCGCGGCCGCGAGTGGCTGGCATCGATCTTCAGCTCCGCCAGCAGGTCGATGAAGTTCCGTGAGGTCATCGCCGAGCCGCGGTCCTGATGGAGAGTCAGGCTGCCGGCCGCAATCGGGTGGATGGCGGCGCAGGTGCCAACGAAGCGGCAGGCCAAGGCGCTGTTCTCTGTGCCGGCGATCATCCAGCCCACCACGTAGCGGCTGAACAGGTCGATAAGAACGTAGAGATACAATCGTTCACCGCGCTCAACCAGCGACAGTTTGGTGATGTCCCAGGTCCACACCTGGTTGGGTGCAGTGGCCTCCAGACGAGGCACCGCATGGGCTTGCGGCGGGCGGATGGGGCGGCGCTCACGGGCCTCTCCAGCGTCCTTGAGCAGGCGTTGCATGCTGCGAATTGAACACATGAACGTGCCCTCGCCGAGCAGCGTGTGATAGGTGTGCGACGGCGTCTGATCGCAGAAGCGCGGGCTGTGCAGCACCTCCAGAATCGCCGCGCGTTGGTCCTCAGGCAGACGTCGAAGTAAGGCATTGCGAACGCCCACGCGAGCCGCTGAAGGCTGCTGCTGCCGATCGCCCGTCGCACGCGCGGCGCCCAGCGCGGCGCACGCTCGGCTGCGCGGCAGATCGGACCCCACAATCAACGCGTGCATGACGGTGCGTCCTGCTGAATCGCGCTGAACATCGCCTGCACTTTTTTTT
>Ga0335395_10000216_pt1 | contig 36553 bp, 27 predicted proteins | sample MAT02_FD_205744 | JGI IMG/M metagenome (GOLD analysis project Ga0335395, IMG submission 205744) | Freshwater microbial communities from Lake Fryxell liftoff mats and glacier meltwater in Antarctica - MAT-02 (spades assembly) (version 2) ... | reverse complement strand
TGTATAAGTTCTTCGGTTGTTTACAAAGTCCAATTTTTCGCTAAATGGTTTGCCACATTTTTTACATTTAAACTGTCGTCTATTTATTTCTAAGAATACTGGCTTTTCTCCCCACGATAAATCTTTATACTCTGCACAATATTCATCGATCACTCTCGCTTTTCAATAAGCCTTTTAGTGGTGGGTTCTCCGGCCCACCCCACAATAAATTTTAATTTTTGTGAAACAGGCATCTTGCCTGTTCTTGAGAATGGTGCAACATCTCAGTTTAACCGGAGTTGTATTATTCAATATAACTAACTATTTTCGACAAGGACTAAAAGATTGTCGGTGAAATACAGACACACCGTAACGCTCCAATCCCAATTTATGTTTGGCCGTACCATATCCCTTATTGTTTGTCAAGTCATATTCAGGATACTTAACAGCCAAGCGAGTTATTAATTCATCGCGCCAAACTTTCGCCACAATACTAGCAGCAGCAATCTGAATCGATCGCGAATCACCCTTGATCATTGTCTCTTGCTCGATCGCCAAATTCGGAATTCTTTGATTTCCATCAACCAAACATAAATCAGGAGTAGCCTTCAACTTCAGAATCGCCCGCTTCATGGCCAACAAAGAAGCCTGCAAAATATTCAAACTGTCAATTTCCTGAACCGAAGCCACGCCAATTTGACAATCAACAGCCACAGCCCGGATTTTGAGAGCTAATCGACTCCGGTTGGTGGCGCTCAACTGCTTGCTATCTCGCACCCCACAACTTGCTAATTCATCCAAAAGCTCGATCGGCAAAATGCAGGCTGCTGCCACCACAGGGCCGAATAAAGCCCCCCGTCCGACTTCATCCACACCTGCAATGATCTGGGATGGGGAGTGGGAAGAGGGGGAAAGAGGGAGATGAAAAGAGGGGAAGAGAGTAAAAATTTCTATCTCTTCCTTCTTCCTTCTTCCGTCTTCCTTCTTGCTTCTTCCTCCTTCCTTCATGGTTATTCGTCCAATACAGCAGATGAACGGCGACGACGACGGCGATTAATTGCTGGTTCCTCCGGTTCTTCCGATTGAATTGTTTCCTCCGGTTGAATTAGTTCATCAGATTCGATGAATTCGATCGCATCTTCGCTAATTTCCGACATTTCCGACATTTCCGAAATTGGCTCAAAATCATCCATTTCGTCGATCGGACTTTCATCGTAAATATCCGTTTCAGCATCCTCAGAAAATACAGTAGAAAATACAGGTTCAACTACAGATATCTCTGCATAATAATCCTGTTCCGACCCATCATCATCATCATCATCATCATCATCCGGTTGCGCCGTCGATGCAAATTCAAGTTCTAGCTGCTCAAAAGGTGGCTTAATTGGAGCCTCTCCCGGCATTGTGACTGAAACGATCGCATTCTTCGGATTTTTGAGACTACGACTCGTCAGCACCAAAGGAGAAACGCCCATTACAGCATAAACATCCTGCTCCTCAGCCGTCATCTCCACCGAAATCACCTCTGGAGGCTCCACCATCGGCTTCATCAACTCCGACTTAGTGGGACGTGCCCGCTCGAAATCTTCGCGCCTCGGAACAGTCGCCATGTTGACCAACCCGAAGCCCTCAGAAGCAGCCCGGATACCAGCGGGTGGGATATATTCGGCCCTCGGCTCTGGCACAGGCGCGATCGTTGTAGTATTCGGTAGTCGCAACTTGCTGCGTACTGGTTCCTCCTCCACCGGCAGTCCAAAAGGCTCTTCCCCAATCCGGCGACGACGGCGGCGGCGAGTACCATTCGCCAAATCCTGATAACTGGGATGGTTGAGCAAGTCCAAAGACGAAGCGTTACCACCACCAGTCTCAAAATCCAAGCTTTCATTCTGAGGTTCCCAAGGAGCACGCTGGGGTTCGGGGAAACGTTCTTCCCGGACTGGTGCAGGAGTTGCAGGAGTTGCCGCAGCTACAGCCGCTAAGCTGCGGCGTTCCAATCCTTCTGGCAAATTCAACAAAACCCGGTTTGAGGTGGCGGAGGTGCGATCGCCCGGTTCCCGGACTGCTGGGGCCATTTCCTCTTCGCCAGGGAGTTGAACCAGATGACCCAACCCGTTACAAGTAGGGCAAGTGTGGCCGAACAATTCGTAAATATTTTGACCTTGGCGCTTCCGAGTCAGTTCTACCAGTCCCAGTTCGGAAAGTTGGGCGATTTGTGGTCGAGCTTTGTCAGCCCTGAGAGCTTTATTGAACTGTTCCAGCACCTGCAACTGATCGCGGCGGGACTCCATGTCAATAAAGTCAACAATAATTACCCCGGCAATATTCCGCAATCGCAGTTGTCTAGCGATTTCTGTTGCAGCTTCGCAATTTGTCCAGAGTACAGTTTCTCGTGCCGTGGCCGATCGAGTAAACGAGCCGGAGTTGACATCAATCACTGTCAGTGCTTCTGTTGGCTCAATAATCACATAACCGCCGGAAGGCAAATCTACTCTTGGTCTGAGGGCTTCTCTAATCGCAGCATTGACACGGAAAAATTCTAAAATCGAGGCGCGCTCTCGATGATGGTCGATCAAAACTCCTGCAGGCAGTTTGCCACCGTTCCAGCTCATCAACTGCTGCTTGACTCGCTTAATCCCATTTTGGGAGTCCACCACAATCCGATTCACGTCACCACTGAACATATCCCGCAGCACCCGCTGGATAAAATCGTCATCGCGGTTGAGGAGTGCTGGTGCCCGCGTCGTACCGCCTTCGATTTGAACCGATTCCCACTGTTTTTGGAGCACTTCCAAATCTTCCATGATGGCTTCTTCAGTCTGGCCTTCAGCTTCGGTGCGTACCAACAGTCCCATTCCGGCTGGTTTGACCAAAATAGCCAGGGCTCTAAGGCGGTTGCGTTCGGCTTCCGACTTGATCCGGCGTGACAGATTGACTCCGCGTCCGTAGGGCATCAGCACCAAATAGCGACCAGGTAGGGTAATGTTGCCTGTCAGTCGTGGGCCTTTACTGCCTGTGGGTTCTTTCATCACCTGTACCAGAACTTTTTGCTGTGGGGTCAAAAGTTCTGTAATTGCTCCTGCCGATCGCTTGAGTCGCAGTGGCCCGAGGTCTGTGACGTGCATGAACCCGTTGCGTTCTGGATCGCCGATATTGACGAAGGCGGCATCTATCCCAGGCAATACATTTTCGACAATTCCTAAATAGATGTCACTAACTTGGTGGCTACCTGTCGCTACCACCAGTTCTTGGATTTGATCTTCTGAAAAGACGGCAGCAATGCGATGCTGCTCTGCTATAACTATCTGCTTAGTCATTCAATTTCCTCGAAAAAATTGTCAGGAAGTTCCAGACACCTACGCTGAATAGTGTCTTTAACTTTGATTTTAATTATTAGTAGCTTCAAGAGTTATAAGCTGTGACTTATTGCAGGGTGGAAGGACTGTTAACTGTTAATTGTTAACTGTTGGCTGTTAACTGTTACAGATAAAGTGCTTAAATCCACCCGTACAGAGTTATGAGTTATGCTTCGCCGACTGAGCTCGAAGATAGAAATAAGGAGGCTTTTAACGAGTTATAGATATTGAATTTTGATTTGTGAATTACGAATTCTTTCACTCAAACTTCAACTCTTGTAACTCTTAATTTGAACTCAGCGAATCAATTCAGTGACACCGTACCAATTTCCTAACACACAACTCTACACAAAAAACTGATAACTCCGGGAAGTGGTGGTTAAGGGCTGGTTTCGAGGGAAATTAAGAAGTACAGGGGTCTGGTAGGGACACGGCACTGCCGTGTAGTAGGGACACGGCACTGCCGTGTAGTAGGTATGGACACGGCACTGCCGTGTCCTCTAGTCCTGTAGGAAACGGCACTGCCGTGTCCCTACAGTGTCCCTACAGCCGTCTGCTTGTGCGATCGGCGGATTGCACTAAACTGAATTCAGCTTGCCATTCGACTGGTATTTCCTCTTCTCACCAACCCTCAAACCCGATCAAAAACATCTATTGTTGAATAGTTTGTAAACCTATGGTCAAATGCGGACAACTGGTTTACTTTGCAGGTGTGGCCCTAACAGGCTGAACTATGACAACCTCTATCCCATCGCTAAACGCATTTGGGACTGCTTTTACTTAAATACTCACACAGTGGCTGAAACCATGAAATTTTTGAGTAAGCCGTCGATCGACTTTGCTGTCGATCTATCGACTGAACCGCTAAATTTAGCTTAGAGCAAACTCCTGAGAATTTGGTGCTAGATTTAGCCAAGAATTTACAAAAAGGCTTGAAGTCTTGAACAGAAGCAGTTTGCACCCAGCCCGCGTTGCTGGTTGACTGAACTACAAGCGACTAATCGCGATCGAGCCGTCCTGACTTCCATTACAAGCAATTATAGCTTGATAATGCTTGAGCGCCTAATTCTTGCGTCATTGTCAATAAGCCTTTCACAGGCGGGCAAGATGCCCAACCCCTACACCCCACAAGAAAGTTGATGTCTTGTGGAAAAGGCATCTTGCCTATTCTTGAGAATGGTCTATGAAACTTACTCAAACTTCGACTTCCCTATTCTAACCATAACTCAGGATTAGATGACTGCGTTGGATATGCAGAAGCTGAATTTCCTGCTGACTGACTTGTTCGAGCATAAAAACCAGATGTTCTGGCTTCAGCACATTCCCGTCACTGCGACAACTACCCCGATAGCGCAAGACGGCTGTACCTTGGGAGTTATGACTGGCGGCAGACTTATGATCTACAAGTTCTAGTTCCTGTAGCCGATCGCGCAAATTGACTTGCTGTATCTTACCCGACTTGGTAGTATGCTCCCGCCAAAAATCCTCAGCTTCAACGATCGCCCGTACCCAAGCTTCCCACTGGTCACTAGAATCGACAGAAACAGGAGCAAAATTCTGTTGTTCTAATTCGGGATTTTCGGCCAACGCACCCGCTACAGCCACAGTAATCAGGTACTCCGCTGCTTCCAACAACTGATTGGCAGAAGGAGATTTGACATCGATCGCCTCAACCCGATAAACAGGAATATTATCCGGGAGAGTTGCCACCAATTTTTCCCGAAAATCACCAACATCCATCAACTCAGTTAGCTCAAAATCCGCAATTTCCCCAGTGCTGGTAACGCCCAGAGGCAGGGCATTTGCGATAGAAATGCGGGGGTTGGGGTGAAAGCCGCCGGTAAAAGAAATCGGCAAATCGGCTCTACGGACGACGCGATCGAACAATCGGATCAAATCCAAATGACCAACTAAAGCCATTTCACCAATTTTACCAAACCAAACCCGGAACCGCTGTTTGCGCTCTAGAACCGGCACAAACTCCCCAGCAAATGCGGGAATTGGCAGCGGTTGTACAACAATATTGTGTCCGAAGTCAGTGCCACAAACCCCACAGTGGGAACAGCCTTCAAAGGAACAATCGGGAACAGTTGCGGCCGCCAAAGCCTTTTGCAAATCAAGTTTTAGCCAATTTTTATCAATTCCCGTGTCTAAGTGATCCCAAGGCAGAGCCTGATCGAGAGACATCGGAAGAGTCGGAGATTCGGAGATTCCGAGATTCGGAGATTCGGGGAGAATTGGGAAAATCTTCGTGGATTCCTGGGAATTCCGACTTTTATCCGTTAAATCCGTTACAGAATCCGCTGCCGAACTTCCTTCTTCCTTCTCCTCTGACTCCTGAAAAAGATTCCATTCACCGCTTTCGACTTGGCGGTATTTCCAGGTAAGATCGGATTCTGCGATCGCCTGAGTCCAAGCCTTATGCGCCTGATCCAAACTTTCCCACCACGCATCCATACCAGCCCCAAGTTCCCACGCACGGCGGACTACAGCACCCAAACGTCGATCGCCCCGGCCGACAAAATCCTCCATTGCCGAAATCCGCACATCGGTATAATTGACCTTAACAGCATTCATTCCGCGAAATTCTTGCTTCAGCAGTTTTTGCTTACGAGAAAACTCCGTAGTAGAAACCGAATGCCATTGAAACGGAGTATGGGGCTTAGGCGTAAAGTTAGAAATGGTCAAGTTGAAATGCAGTCTGCGCCGGCCATCAATCCGGCATTCCCTGCTTAGCCAGCGGACTGTTTCAGCGATACCCACAACATCAAGATCTGTTTCCCCAGGCAAACCGATCATAAAATACAGTTTGATTTTATCCCAACCGCGATCGACCGCTGTTTTCACACCCCTGAGCAATTCCTCGTTAGTCAAACCTTTGTTAACAATGTCCCGCATCCGCTGAGTACCAGCTTCCGGCGCAAAAGTCAACCCACTTTGGCGCGTACCACCGAGAATATCAGCAATGTTGTCATCAAATCTGTCAACCCGCTGGCTGGGTAGAGACAGGGAAATATTTTTATCTTGCAGGCGGTTTTTGATTTCCATCCCGACTGCTGGGAGTGCGAGATAGTCGGAACAACTCAGGGAAAGCAGGGAAAATTCGCTGTGCCCGGTGGCTTTCATCCCTTGTTCGATCGCCTCTACGACTTGTTGAGGTTCCACATCTCGCGCGGGGCGAGTCAACATTCCTGGTTGACAAAAGCGGCAACCGCGAGTACAACCACGGCGGATTTCTATTGTCAGTCGATCGTGTACTGTCTGAACATAGGAAACTAGCCCGATCGAATAAGCTGGAATCGGAGTCGCCACCCGGCGTAAAATTCGTGGTGGAACATCGGGGCGATTGGGATGGACGGAACCATCTGCGGCCATATCATAGAATTGCGGCACATAAACGCCAGGAATTTGCGCCAAATCCAGCAACAAAGCTGATCGACTCAAACCATTAGTTTTGCCTTCTGCCAAAATCAAGCCAATTTCTGGCAACAATTCTTCGCCATCACCCAAAGCGATGAAGTCAAAAAAGTCAGCATAGGGTTCGGGATTGGAAGTCGCCGTTTGGCCACCAGCAAAAATTAATGGGAGTTCGGAGTTTGTCGCTCTTTCTTGCCAAGTTAGGGGAATGCCAGCCAAATCCAGCATTTCCAGAATATTTGTGGCTCCCAGTTCATAGCTGAGGCTAAATCCTAGGATATCAAATTCGGTGAGCGATCGCCTGGATTCCACTGCAAACAGAGGAGTTTTGGTCGATCGCAGTTTAGCAGCCAAATCAGGTGCTGGCAAATAAGCGCGATCGCACAACTGCCTCGGCCCAGCGTTCAAAATATTATACAGAATGATATGCCCCAGATTGGAAGCACCAACTTCATACACTTCTGGATAAGTCAACACCCAGCGCACTGTTGCTGAATCCCAAGGCTTGTGTACAGCCCCCAACTCGTTGCCTAGATAACGAGCGGGCTGATTGATTTCTGATGTAAGTAATTCTTCTACAGTTATTGGCATATCACTAAATTAGCAAGTATTGGAGTGAAACCGAACTTTTCTTTTTGGACAAGAAGTGTTTGCAGAAGTAGATAAGCGGTAAAATACATTCCTACGATTGTCACTATCGCTAGATAAAAATCTCAAATCCCTATTTTTAAGCACTGCCGTGTCCTGATGCCGTAGGGACACTCCAAGAGCCCATAGGTGTCAACTTAAGGTCAAAGGTAGTCACAGACTGCCGTTTGACTATGAGGCCCTTCCACCCCCCTAGCCCCCAACCCCCCCCCGCCCCCCCCAAGGGGGGAGTATAAGGGGGGGACAAGAAATACTCTTGCGTCCCCCTTACCAAGGGGGATTTAGGGGGTTAGAGACTCGGCTAAAAGCGAGGTTTATCAATGGTTTCGGGCTTAAGTTGACACTCCTTGGGCGAAAGCCTTTGTCCCTACAGAATAAGCCGTGTTTCTACAGAAGTTCGTACCTACAGAAGTTCGTACCTAATTAATACTAATGGGCCTAAATTGATGTTGGGCAAACCGACCAATTAATTGGAGTAGTTTTACTGTATCTTTATTTATTTTTTTAGATCCACGTTCATGTAATTGAAATCACTGGTTAGCCTTGATTTAGATCACCCCAGAGAGAGACAATACAGATCATAATTAAAACATACTAAGTTATCCGATCTACCATGCAAGCAACTCATGCTATTCGTAAACTTGTAGAAAAAGCCCTCAATATTAAGCGGCTGACACCAGATATAGAGAATGAAATCAACTACGAACTTACTCGTTTGGGCTACATCTCTGATGTTGATTACGAAGCTTTAGAGTTATTAATGAATGAAATGGATGAAGGGCGGATTCAATTGGTCGCTAGCCGATAAAATAACACTCTTCCTTTTAACTAATTTGCGATCGCCCCACCAAACTTGCTACAGTCACCACCAACTCCACAGGATCGATCGGCTTAGGCAGATGAATTTGAAAACCCTGGCGCAGGGCCTGCACCCGTTCCTCAACCCTCCCATACGCTACAAAAGCCACCGCCGGAATTTCCGCCCATCCGGAAACCGATCGCACTTGCCCGATTAAATCTTTTCCCTCTGGCACAGGCATTGCCAGATTGATGGCCAAAACATCCGGCAACTGCCTTTTAATCGCCGACAGAGCCTCCAATGCGGAGACTGCGGTCTCCACCTCGGCCCCAGAATATTCGAGTACCAGGCGCGCAAAATCCAAGGAATCCTCGTCATTATCGACCACCAACACCCGCACTCCAGAAAGGTTGGTATCAAAAGAAGACTCACTTAGAGGTGCGATCGGGTTTCTGTCTCGAATCACGAACTCTCCAGCCCCAGCCACAGAAAATCTGCCGTCGTCGCTTCCTTGTTGCACCGGCAACCTCACCAAAAATTTCGCTCCTTTTCCCTTCCCGGCAGATTCCGCTTGCACCGTCCCCCCGTGCATTTCCACCAAATGGCGGACGATCGCCAAACCGATGCCCAATCCGTTGTACGATCGACTCGTAGTGCCGTCAGCTTGACTGAACCGATCGAAAACATAGGGCAAAAACTCGGCGCTAATCCCCTCTCCCGTATCGCTAACCTCAATTTCCACACTAGCCGAGGACAAATTTGCCCCGGATGATAGCTCGGAAATAGTACCCTTGACGTTCCGCAACCCCACCTTTACCTGTCCTTCAGGGCGAGTAAACTTAATTGCATTCGAGAGCAAATTCCAAACCACCTGCTGCAAGCGCCCCGAATCTCCAAAAATCCGCACCGAAGTCTGGTCAAATTCCGTCACAATTTGAATATTTTTTGCCCTTGCAGCAGTTGCAAGATTTTCGATCGCAGCCTCAACATTTGATATCAAATCCACCCATCGCAAATTCAACGATAGCTGACCGGTAATAATCTGCGACACGTCCAACAAATCCTCGATTAGCGTCCCCAGAAACCTTGTATTGCGATCGATCGTTTCCAGAGCCTTAACCGTCGTATTTTGATCAAACTTGCGGTAACGTAGCAGTTGTGTCCATCCCAGCATCGCATTTAGCGGCGTCCGCAACTCGTGGGACAAAGTTGCTAGAAACTCGTCTTTAATTCGGTTGAGGTTCTCTAATTCCTCAGCTCGATCGTGAAGTTCTCTTTCTAACCGTTTGCGATCGCTCAAATCCAGAATAAAAGCAACAGATTCTTCCCGCCTTTCCCCCAACAAAATATACCCCACCAACACCGGAATCCGGCTACCATCGGGACGCACATATTCCTTTTCGTAAGGAGTGCAAGCCCCCGTTGCTTTTGCCTCTGCGATCCCGATCGCATCCAAGGGTAGGTACTCCGCAGGTGTAATATCAATCCAGCGCAGTTCCCCGCGCTGCAACTGTTCCCGCGTGTAGCCAACCATCCGCAAAAATTCGTCGTTAGCCTCACTGACGCCACCGTTGACATCACCGAATAGAATTCCCATCAAGTTAGCTTCCGCCAAACACCGGAGTTTTTCCTCGCTAGCTTGAAGTGCTGCTTCTGTTTGTTTGCGAGCGCTAATGTCTTGAAAATAAGCCGACAAACCCAAATCCGACGGATACAATCGCACATTAAACCACTTATTCACAAATAGATTAAATGCTTCATATTCGATTATTACCTTTTCTGATGTTGTTTGGTCAGCCATTTTGTAACTTTCCAAATCCCGGATGTGAGGAATCACATCGAGCATACTTTTTCCGATCAACTCAGCTTGCGACTTGCCAAAAATCTCCTCTGCTTTCCGGTTGACATAGGTGTAATTCCACTCTAAATCCACCGCAAAAAAAGCATCAGTAATGCTTTCGAGAATATTACTAATTCGCTCGTTCGCCTGTTGTAGAGCTTGGGCGGTTTCTTCTGCTTGCAATCGGGCTGCTTGTTCGCGCTCAAAAGCGAGGAGGCGTTCTTGTTCTGCCAGTTTGCGATCGCTAATATCAATGCAAGAACCGATGTAACCTGCAAAAGTGCGATCGGGTCTGTACCGGGGTACGCCCGTACCCAAAAACCAGCAGTAATCGCCATCATAGCGTCTCAGACGAAATTCCATCCGAAACTCTGTCCGCGCTCCGAAAGCTGTCCCGTAAGTATCTAAACAATACTGCAAGTCCTCCGGGTGTAAACATTCTTCCCAACCGCTGCCGATTGCTTGTGCCAAATTTTTGCCCGTAAAATCCAGCCAGACTTGATTCAAGTAATCGCACACCTTGTCGGTATTAGACATCCAAATCATCACCGGCGCCGTATCTGCCATCACGCGAAACCGATCTTCGCTTTCTTGGTGCTGTCTTTCGGCTTGTTTGCGAGCGAGTCTTTCTTGAACTTCCCGCAGTGCCCGCTGAATTGACGGCACTAGCCGTGTCAAACGCCCTTTGAGCACGTAATCTGTAGCGCCGTTTTTCAAAGTTTCGATCGCCACTTCTTCACCCAAAGTCGCCGATACAAAGATAAACGGCAGTTCTGGACAACTAGCACGGGCTATTTCCAGCGCCTCTAGCCCGTTAAACCAAGGCAGCATATAATCTGCCAAAATAACGTCGTAGCAGTTTTTTTCCAGTGCTGTTACAAAGTCTCCCCGCGTATCCACACACAGCAGAGAAAACTCCAGCCCGCCATCCACTAGATATGCCTCTATCAGTTCGGCATCCAGCAGACTGTCTTCTAGTAAGAGGATATTTAGCGTTTTCACATGATTTCCTTAACATCTATCCCAAGATACATTTTGGCGCTCTTTCCTAATTCAAAAACTCGGTTTCTGGAGTCTTCAGTCCCAGCGGTACTCCAACGCTCAGAAACCTGATTTTTATATCTTATCAAATTGGTTGCCATGCGATCGACACAATACTACTTCGTTCATAAGGCAATCGGTTCGTCGGCAAAACCTCAAGGCCTATTTGTAGCGAATCCAAAGCCGGATTTTCAGCTAGCACCTTTTTGGTCAATTTTTTATTCACAACTTCCCAAAAATCGGTTTCATTCGGATAATTAGCCAAGAAATTGTCGATGCTGCGATAAATCGGCACGAAGTCTGGATATTCATCCGTAGTAATTCCTAGTTTGTACTGATACTTGACATCAATATTGAGGTTGTTTAAGCCCTGATGGTCGATCGAGTAATTAGCAAACTTGAAATCCCACAGCTCCCCTAATTTACCATCTTGAGTGCGAGTAACGAGACTACTGCGATCGTAAGGCAATCGGTTCGTCGGCAAAATATCCAAATCCACTGTCACGGACAAAAGTGCTGGATTTTCCGCCAGCACTTTTTGCGTCACATTTTTGTTAAGAATTTCCCAAAAATCCGTTTCATTTGGGTAGTTAACCAAAAGATTGTCTATACTCTGGTAAATCGGCACAAAATCGGGATACTGAAAATTTTGAATCCCATCTTGGTACTTGTAATTTACATCAATATTCAGATTGTTCAGCCCTTGATGATTAATCGGGTAATTTACTGCTGTAAAATTCCACTTCTCGGTCAGTTGAGCATCGGAAGGAAAGAAAGTAATCCCCACTGGGCGCTGTAACTTACTGTCGGGAGGCACAAAAATAGAATTGTTATTGGAACCAAGATTCACCGCAATTGGCAGGGGGTCGCCAGTTTTGCCATTGTACCGCAAAACAGCACCGGCAGAGTTGGCATTAGCGCGGTTGTCAAAACCAACTGCAAACAAATTGCCGATCGGCGAAAATGCCAAACTACCGACATAATTGCTACTGGGTACTGTATCAGTATAATTAGTCGATAAAACCTTTACCAATTCCCCAGATTTCAAATTATAGCGCCTGATATCGTTAGCAAAATCGCTCACATAAAGGTCCCCATCATTCGGTCCGATCGCCATTCCCAAAAGACTCACAAATCCCTGACTTCTAGGCGAAACATCCGGTGACGCAAAAATACTAAACTGCCTGGTTCCCAGGTTATAGCGAAGTACCTGACTGAGGAAATTTGCGCTAAAATCCGCCTGACCATTTCGAGCAACACTCCCCTGAGTTGTCACGTACAAATTGCCATCAGGAGCGAATAGCAAACCATTAGGGCCATTCAATCCTCCCGCCTGCTGATTTCCCGCAGCAAATACATCAATAAACTGTCCTGTTTTGCCGTTGTAGCGGAGAATTTGATCCGTCAAAAAACTGCTGACATAAAAATTCCCATCAGGGCCAAAAGCTAAACCGTAAGGGCGAGACAATCCACCAGTTTCATCAGTGGCAGTGTTCGGATTGTCGCCAACAAATTTGTCAATAAACGCACCAGTAATTCCGTCATATCGCAATACGGCAGATGCTCCGGTTTCTCCCGATTTTCCTGGTTTGTCACCACTAGCAATGTAAATGTCAGGCTTGCTATCGCCGTTGCCATCCGGCCCAAAGAGGACTGTATCTGGTTTAGACAAACCGCCACTTTCTGCTGGAATAAATTCGTTGATAAAATTGCCAGTATTGCCATCAAAGCGGAGGACATTATTTCCCCTGGTATTGGCAACGAGGAAAGTTCCTTGAGGATTACTGGGTTGAGTGCGGGTAACTTTGCTGGTACGGTTGTAGGGTAAGCTTTGGCTTGGCAAAACGTTCAAATCGATATTGATGGCGGCCAGGACTGGATTTTCGTTGAGGATATTTTGGGTCAATTTTTTATTGACAACTTCCCAAACATCTGTTTCGTTCGGATAGTTGGTTAAAAACTGATCAATGCCTTTGTAGATTGGCACAAAGTCGGGATATTCTGGTTGTATAATTCCCGGCTTGTACTGGTAATTGACATCGAGATTGAGCTTGTTTAATCCTTGGTGATTAATTGCATAGTCTTTGAACGAAAAATCAAAATTTTCTTGGCTTTTGCCTGATTGACTGCGAAAAACTGTGCTGGTGCGATCGTAGGGCAATCTGTCCGTAGGCAAAATTTCCAGTTGCAGGGTAACATCTGTCAGTGCCGGATTTTCATCTAGCACTTTTTGACTCAAATTTTTGTTAAGAATTTCCCAAAAATCTGTTTCGTTTGGGTAGTTAACTAAAAAGTTATCAATGCTTTTGTAAATTGGCACAAAATCGGGATATTCATTTTTGGTAATTCCCGGCTTTAATTCGTAACCAATTTTGATATTTAGGGTGTTTAAACCTTGGTGGTCGATGGTGTAATTTTTAAAGTCGAAAGCCCAATTTTCTGAGGGGAATAGGGCAGAATTTCTAGATGCAAATCGCTCTGGATTTCCGCCTGCATCACTAATCCCAAAATCCATACCTGTAAGTTCGTCTCGCTGAACTTTACTGTTGGTATCTGGCCCGGATGTGAGACTGAGATCGAATTTGAGATTGTTGGCTCCTGTGTCCAGAAGTCCAAAATCGGTGAATTGGTCAAAAAGGTCGATCGCGCCACCAGTCGTAGCAGCAGCTAAATCTAGTTTATGAGTCAAGTCATCGCTGGTATCAAATAAAACATTGGTTTCGCCAACTGCCATGTTTCTAGTCGGATTTAGGCGATCGAACTTACTGCCAAATAAGTCGGGAATTTCCGCTGAAAAAACCTGAGTATTTCCCTTAATTGGGTTTTCTTCAAAAAGTCTTGCTGTGTTTAACATAAGATATTCTGCCACTCTCACCACAGTAAATTACACAGAGATTATAGTCTGACTTTGTAATAAAAATGCTAAGTACAACAATTGTCTTCGACTGATGAAATTAAAGGCTATCGCTTTTTCCAATCAGCCACAACTGTTGACGGGATTTTCGGATGATAGTAACACAATTGACATATTGCGATCACCCTAATTTTCCAAAATCTCAACCAAATCTTCGATCGCAATATCAAACGCACGGGCCATCTTGTCCAAAGCTGTGTAATCTACAGTTGCCATACCTTGAGAGTTCGCATAGGTAATGATCGTGGTATATGGAATACCTGTTCTTTTGGAGACTTCTGTTAGATTCCAACCCTTCTCTTGAGCAAATTCTCGAACTCGCAGCCTAATTCGTCCCATTACCTCTTGACAACACACGAGTATTCGTGTTGAATATAACTATAGACAAGCGATCGCCCTCCGACCTGATAAATCAAGAGCGATCGCCTTTCATTCACCACCCACAAAAGTGGGAAGGATTTTCCTATGATACCAAAAGAACCGACTTATCGCGATCGACTTCAACCTTGGCACCTCATTCGCCACCTCCCCAACTGTCAGCGCCTCACAGTCGCCCGTTTCACCCGCCGCCGCGATGCCGAATCTTACCTAAATGCACTGCGCCACTTAATGCCCGCAGTCCCGCATACAATTGTTTTCGTGAATGCGGTGTCTGTATTGGATGAAAACACCGTGCCAATTCCGATGAAATTGCCGATCGAAGTTTAATGCGATCTTTCCTGATATCTTGCATTTGTTGCCAGATTCCGGCGGGGGTTTCAACCCCCGACGGACTAATGTTGCTAAACTGTAAACAGACTTGAGTCAAGGAGTCACATCAATGCCATCTCCCTTTCCCGGTATGGACCCGTACTTAGAGCATCCAGAACTCTGGCCTGCCCTACACCACTGGCTAATTATTGAAATTGCCAGATTGTTATCTCCACAACTGCGTCCTAAGTATTTAGTGTCTGTAGAAGTGAGAATGTATGAAACGGCTGACGACAATTTATCAATTGGCATTCCTGATGTAAACGTAATTCAGCCAAAAACCAAAACCGAATTAATCACATCAAACGTAGCCGTTGCAGCGCGATCGACACAACCCTTGACAGTAAATATTCCCATGCCCTACCAGGTTCGGGAAGGCTATTTAGAAATTAGAGAAAGGGGAAACCAAGAATTAATCACTCTTATTGAAATTCTCTCGCCTACGAATAAGCGAACTGGTAAAGGACGACAAATGTACGAAGAAAAGCGAGAAGAAATTTTAGGTAGCCGCACTCATTTAATTGAAATAGATCTATTGCGCCGCGGTCGAAAAATGCCCATTATTGGCAATGATATTGAAAGCGATTATCGAATTTTGGTGTGTCGGGGAAATCGCCGTCCTAAAGCAGATTTGTATGCTTTTAATGTGCAGAACTCGATGCCGGCTTTTCCTCTGCCATTGCGATCGGGCGATACTGAACCTATAATCAATTTGCAGGAATTATTTACTCAAATTTACGACATCGCAAGTTATGACCTCAAGATAGATTATCGCAACTGGGAAGTCATACCAGCACTGTCAGAGGCTGATACAATTTGGGCAGATGGCTTGTTGCGCGATCGAGGATTGCGAGAATAATTTAGCATCAAATTGGCACACTGCTGTCTTCTCTTGAAACTCTTCACTTTCAAATGTTTCATGTCTACTCACATGATCAATCCTCATCAGATTGTGAGAATAGAACCCGTAAATCCCGATAACCGCTGACGACTCGCAAAACTTCAATACCTTCCTCAATAGCACGATAGAAAATTAGGTAATCATCGATTGGGAAACTTCGCACATTCGGAGCCAGCTCATCTCGCTTCCGTCCCATGCTGGGAAAGCTTGCCAACCTCTTGCACTGGTCGTTAATTCTATTGAGCAAGTGTTCCGCAGCATCAAAGCTGCTGTTATCAGCCACATAGTCAATGATAGCTTCGATATCTCGACTGGCGGGAACTGTGAACCTGCAAACATTGCTCATTGACCTACCTGAGCTTGCTGCTGCCGTAGTTTCTCCCGCAACCTTTGAAACATTACATCAGCATCGATGACATCTCCTCGATCCGCCGCATCAATTCCGATCAGCACTTCTTGCTGGAGTTCCTTAAACCGTCCTTTATAGATATGCTCCCACTCATTTGCATCCAAAAACTCGATGAACGCTAATACCTCTTGTTGTTTTTCAGGTGGCAAGACCCGTACCTTATCGATGATAGCTTCTTCGACAGTCATTTTTTTTGCTCCTAGCGACTCTTTGACTTCTCAGCTAAAGATCTGGATTTTGCATCAACCGCTGCTTCAAACGCGCCGGATCTCCCCGATCGACTACTTGGCCTTTCTCCAACAAAAAAGCCCCATCACAATAATTTAACTCATCCAAACGGTGAGTCACCCACAAAGCCGTAATCCCGCGATTTTTCACCAATTGCTGCACCGCCGCCACCAAATCCAACTGAGAATCTGGATCTAGCAAAGCCGTAGGTTCATCTAATAATAGAATTTCACAGTGACGCGCGATCGCACCAGCAAGAGCAATCCGCTGTTTCTGGCCCCCACTCAAAGCATAAATCGGTCGCCGCTGCAAATCCAGCAAATTCACAGCCTCCAAAGCCTCAGCCACCCTGGCCCGCACCTGAAGATTAGAAAGCTTTTCCTCCACCAAACCAAAAGCCACATCCGCACCCACCGTCGGCATCACCAATTGGTGATCCGGATTTTGGAACACAAAACCCACCCGCCCACTCAGGTCAATTTCCCCCGACTGGGGGTGCAGCAGCCCAGCCATCAGCCTCAACAGCGTAGACTTGCCGCTGCCGTTAGTGCCCAAAAGCATCCAAAACTCGCCCTTAGGTACATCCAGAGAGCAACCTTGCAACACTCGATCGCCCGACGGCCAGCAAAAACCCAAATCCCGCACAGCAACTGCCGGTTGAGTGCGATCGCCACTAACACCCCCAGCCATCATTCTGCTACAGCCATCGAAACAAAGCCTGGGGATCTTCCTGTAGATGACGCCCCCGATTTCTGAGAAATCACCACCCCAGAAATCTCGCTGCTGAGTACAGCCACCTTTTTCTCAGGATTTTTCTCACAGGTGAGTTCCAAAACGTGCGGTTGGGAGTTACGAATCGCCTCTACAACCTGCTGGTAAACAGCCTCAGCGTCCTCCGCCGACTTCCGTTGCACCGAAAGCGATACAGGCGTGTTCTTCACAATCATGTCTATGCTGAACATATAATCTTAACAATCTAAGTTTGGAGCTCTACCTTCAGTATATATAGTAGAAGTCCCCAGATCCAGGTGAGGGAGTTGAGGAGATGGGGAGATGGGGAGAGACAATCCGAAAAAATCTTTAAGAAATACTTGCTCTTGTAAAGAATTACCCCTATAATCTTGATTACGGTAAAGAAAAGTAAAGTCTGTTCATAATCCATCTCATTTTTTGCTAAGCAGCAAGACTTGGAAAATATAGAATAGAACCTTGTCCGTCGTAATTATATCTATTTGGAGATTTGCGTAATGACAATTGCAGTCGGACGCGCCCAGAACGAAAGAGGCATCTTTGATGTACTCGACGACTGGCTCAAGCGCGATCGCTTCGTCTTCGTAGGCTGGTCTGGCATCCTGCTATTCCCCTGCGCCTACATGGCCATTGGTGGCTGGCTGACCGGCACCACCTTCGTCACATCCTGGTACACCCACGGTTTAGCAAGCTCCTACCTCGAAGGAGCCAACTTCCTCACCGTCGCAGTCTCCACCCCAGCCAACAGCCTCGGACACTCCCTGCTGTTCCTGTGGGGCCCCGAAGCACAGTGGGACTTCACCCGCTGGTTCCAACTCGGTGGCCTGTGGGCATTTGTCGCCCTTCACGGCGCTTTCGCTTTGATTGGCTTCTGCCTACGTCAGATCGAAATCTCCCGTTTGGTCGGCATCCGCCCTTACAACGCCTTGGCATTCACCGGCCCCATCGCCGTGTTCGTCTCCGTGTTCCTGCTTTACCCATTGGGTCAATCAGGTTGGTTCTTCGCCCCCAGTTTCGGCGTTGCAGCAATTTTCCGCTTCCTATTGTTCCTGCAAGGCTTCCACAACTGGACGCTCAACCCCTTCCACATGATGGGCGTTGCAGGCATCTTGGGCGGCGCGCTGTTGTGCGCTATTCACGGTGCAACCGTGGAAAACACCCTGTTTGAAGACGGCGAAGGTGCAAACACCTTCCGCGCCTTCAACCCAACTCAGGCTGAAGAAACCTACTCGATGGTCACAGCTAACCGTTTTTGGTCGCAAATCTTCGGAATTGCCTTCTCCAACAAGCGTTGGTTGCACTTCTTCATGTTGTTCGTACCTGTCACAGGCTTGTGGATGAGCTCTTTGGGCATCGTCGGTTTAGCATTAAACCTCCGCGCCTATGACTTCGTATCACAAGAATTACGCGCAGCAGAAGATCCTGAGTTTGAAACGTTCTACACTAAGAATATTCTGTTGAACGAAGGTATTCGTGCTTGGATGGCTCCAACTGACCAACCTCACGAAAACTTCATCTTCCCAGAAGAAGTTCTGCCTCGTGGTAATGCTCTGTAAGCATCGCGAAAGCTAGAAAATTCAGCTATTTTAGAAAGCTGCAAAAGCTCCTGTCTGTTGACAGGAGCTTTTTGTGCGATCGGATTAGATTGCTGGGTGGTTTTTTTGAAGTGGACTTAAAATATAGCAACCTTTTCGACTTTTAGAAGATTCTGAATAGCTGAAAACATTACGGTGATTGCATTTCCCTTCTTCCTTCTTGCTTCTGCTTAATACTACAAAATTTTCAACCAGCATTCGTCCATTTCTGATTCCTTGTGTTATTCTAGTAATTGTGCATACCGGAATGATACTCAGAACGCAGGTTCTTCTGGTAATGTTGCCAATTGGTAGCACACAAATCTTCATACTGAATCTTTGATTTAGATGAAGTGCGTTCAAATATAAACCATTTAGTAAAAACTGGAGGTGATGCTCATGATAGAAAGTAGTAAACGCATGGGTCATCAGATTGGAAACTACCGGCTGTGCGCCGGGGCCGCTCACTAGCAGTCAGCCGTCGTTCCCAATAGGAAGCGACTTTCCTCGGAAACCAGGCTGAGCTAGGGAATATCCCGGCAGTCAGGTTCTAATCTGAAGATCCGCTAGACCGCTCTCACCCCAAATAGTGTTAAAGTTTGAGTGTTAAAACTTAGACTAAGATACTACTGGTGAGAGCGGATAGTTTTTGGTCTGTATTTCAAATAAACAAAAAAATCATGGATTCACTACTGACCGATACTGAAATTCAAAAGCGCTTTAGTCAATTGTCAGGTTGGACGGTGGAAGGCAACCAACTCCATTGTACCCGGAAATTTCAAGATTTTATAGAAGCGATCGCCTTTGTGAATAAGTTGGTCGAACCCTCAGAAGCCGCAGCACATCATCCAGACATAGAAATTTCCTATAATAAAGTAACAGTTAACTTGACAACTCACGATGCAGGAGGTTTAACTGAGAAAGACTTTGCTCTAGCTCAAAAAATTTCTCAGCTAAATTAAAAGCGTTTCCGCTCACCAGAAAGCAGTCGCTGCTAGATTTTTAGACCATGATCGTATTTGAAAAGCCAGAGCTCTTGAACGAATCTGCTGAAAGAACTGAGCTGATAGAAAAGCTTCTGGATATTGGTGCTGCTCTTTCCAGCGCCCAAGATTTAGGGGGTTTGTTAAACTTAATTTTATCCAAAAGTCGGGAAATTACTTACAGCGATGCGGGCAGTGTTTATTTAGTAGATCACAGCGACGAAACATCTAAACTGCTGTTTAAGGTTGCCCAAAATGCTTCTAAACCAGGACTGTCATTTAAGGAATTTGCCCTACCGCTGACAGACAAAAGTTTAGCGGGCTACGTGGCAATTACAGGTCAAAGTTTGAACCTGTCAGATGCTTACAACTTGCCACCTGGAGTGCCATATCAGCTAGATACCAGTTTTGACAGAGATATCAATTACCGAACTTGCTCTGTCATGGTGCTGCCGATGCAAAACCGACAGGGGGAGACAATTGGTGTATTGCAACTGATCAACCGCAAAACTAAAGCAGAGACGGTGCTGACTGCTGAGAATGCCTGGGAATCGACGCAGCATTATTCGGAGTGGGAAGAAAGGATAGTTCGATCGCTCGCATCTCAAGCAGCAATCTCGATCGAGCGCAATCAACTCCAAGAAAGCATAGAACATTTGTTCGAGGGATTCGTCAAGGCCTCGGTGCAAGTAATAGAAGCCAGAGACCCCTGTACCTACGGCCACTCAGAGCGAGTAGCAGCCCTCACCGTGCGCCTGTCAGAAGAAGTAAACAGCACTAGCAACGGATGGCTGCGCCCTATTTACTTTAATACTCGCCAAATTCAAGAAATTCGCTACGCCGCCCTGCTGCACGATTTTGGCAAAATTGGAGTTCCAGAAGCAATTTTAACCAAGCAGAAAAAGCTCTACCCCTCACAGCTAGAAATCATTCGCCACCGCTTTGGCTTAGCTCAGCGGACAATGGAAATGGAATGCGTCCAGTCTAAATATCAATACTTGCTTGAGCATTCAGCGTACCGCAAGCATCCTAGTGAAGAATCAGAATGTGTTCAATGCCAGGAAATAGAACAACTAGACACTAAGCTAGCAGAGACAAAAACTAGATTGGCAGAATACTGGGAATTGCTGCTAGAGGCAAATGAGCCTCACATTTTGGCAGCAGAACCCCTAGCTCAACTGCGAGAACTTTCTCGACAAACTTACAGAGATATAGACGGCGCTATTAAACCCCTGCTGGACCAAGAAGAAATCCTACAATTGATGGTGTCAAGGGGCAGCCTGACGCTGGAAGAACGAGCAGTCATAGAGTCTCACGTAACTCACACCTATGAGTTTCTGAAACAAATTCCTTGGACAAAAGATTTAAGAAATGTTCCCGATATTGCCTACGGACATCATGAAAAACTCGACGGTACAGGGTATCCACAACGCCTAAAGCAGTCAGAAATTCCAATTCAAGCTCAAATGATGACGATCGCAGATATTTATGATGCCCTGACAGCGGGCGATCGCCCCTACAAGCGTGCTCTGCGTATCGATGCCGCCATGAAAATTTTACGACAAGAAGCCGCTCACAACAAAATCAATAGCGATTTGTTAGAACTGTTCGAGCACCGCCAAGTCTTCAGCGTCCTCGGACACAATTTGGATGTTAATCAAGTCGAATTGGTCTAGACGATTCGGCAAAGCAGTGCTAAAAAGTAAATATAGTAGCTGTTGCTTGCTGAACATTTCAGCGGGCCAGTCAATCGAGAGACCATATACTCTCAGGTTCTGAGTCTGTAGAGTAGATGGCAAAAGACTGACAAACCTATTAGCCAGTCACATCAATAAAATTAGTCATCGGGAAAAAAATTCAAGAAAAAGTCAAAATTTTGGTCTCGTTTTAAAGTAAGGTATTGTGGCAACTACTGACCACATAGAACACTAAAAAAGTTTCTTTGTAATCGGTGTGAGGAGGAGAGTAAATATGTCGAAATTTTTGTGGAATTATCTACTGATCAGTCCAGCAGTCTTAGGAGCTACCCTAGTAGTTTCTTCGAGCGCGATCGCAGCAGACGCTCAAACCGCTGCTGAGGCTACCAAGCCTCAAATTGCAAATGCAATCGCTGAAATATCCGAAGCGAAGCTCAATGCTTTAGCCGCCGTTCCTGAAGGAACCGCAGCTCAGACAATCGAAGCAATTTCCCAAGTTCCAGCCAGCGAAATTCAGCTAGGAAATGCAGCCACTGATGCTAAGGCTGCTACTGATAATAATGCGATCGCAGCTAACACAGCTACAGAAACACCATCAGAACCGCAGAGTGAATCTTTAGCAGCAGTTGAACCCCCAGTCGTTGAGCAACAAGCAAATCCGGCGGTTGTGGCTAAACCAGAACTCTCAAGCGCCGCTCAACCAGAAACAACTGTCCCCGCAGTAGTAGCAGAGTCGGCACAACCAAGTTTGCCCAAACCCGCTGAATCAGTGGCTCAAACCACCGCACCAGCAACTCAAAACCCAAGCGCGACACTAGAACAGCTCAGCCAGTACAGCACCGAAGGTGCAGGCGCGTCTGAAACTCAAGGTCAAGTAACCTCAGTCTCTCAACTTTCCGACGTGCGGCCGACAGACTGGGCATTCCAAGCGCTGCAATCCCTAGTCGAGCGCTACGGCTGTATCGCAGGGTATCCTGACGGCACTTTCCGTGGCAACCGAGCCATGACCCGCTACGAATTTGCCGCCGGTTTAAACGCCTGTTTGGATAAAGTTAATGAACTAATCAGAGCAGGTACTACCAACTTAGCAACCAAACAAGATTTGGCAGCCCTGCAACGGCTCCAAGAAGAATTTGCAGCGGAACTAGCAACCTTGCGTGGCCGAGTAGATGTGTTGGAAGCTCGGACATCCGAACTCGAAGCCAACCAATTCTCCACCACTACCAAGCTGACAGGGGAAGCAATTTTCGCCCTCAGCGACGACTTTGGGGGCAGTGCAGGCTTTTTTGGCAGAGACCGCAGAAGAATCGGTAGCAACGAAAACGAAGCTGTCTTCCAACAACGAGTACGTCTCAATCTCAATACCAGCTTCACCGGCAGAGATTTATTGCTGACCCGACTACAAGTCGGCAACGGTAGAAACTTTAACTTTGGGGCTACCAGCGAAGGCACTCAAACTTGGAACGTAGTTGGCAGAACCGATAACGTTTTTGCCCTCGACAGCTTGCTGTACAAGTTCCCTCTCAGCCGACGCACGAACGTTACCATTGCAGCCAATGGTGGCGTTTGGGACGATATCATGCCGACTGTCAACCCATACTTTGAAGACTTTGACGGTGGCAATGGCGCATTGAGCACCTTTGGACAGCGGAACCCAATTTATCGCCTAGGTGGTGGTGCGGGTATCGGCTTTGATTATGCCTTCGGTGGCAGAGGATTGTTAGGTGGTGTGTTCGGCCCAACTTCTCTGTCCTTTGGCTACTTGGCATCCAATGCAGCCAATCCAGCTAAAGGTGCGGGTTTGTTCAACGGCGACTACGCAGCAATGGGGCAGTTGACTTTTACCCCTGGACGCAACTTGCAAGTTGGTTTGAACTATAACCACGGTTACTTCAGCAGAGGTAACTTTGGATTTGACAATGGTTTAGGGAATGGCTCAGGCAAACTGGGCGGTTTCACCGGTACCGGTGTTGCCAACTCCATCAACGGTTTGAGTGAAGGGTTTGCAGGCTTCCGCAGTCGTAAAGTTGTCAGCAACTCCTACGGCGCTCAGGCTTCGTTCCGACTGAACCCCAGGTTTATCGTTGGGGGCTGGGCTGGTTTGACTAATGCTCGTGTCATCGGGATTGGTGATGCGAGAATTTGGAACTACGCAGTTACTTTGGCTTTGCCAGATTTAGGTAAAGAAGGCAACTTGCTGGGCTTTGTGTTAGGTCGCGAGCCTTACTTGGATAAACTTGAGGCTGCGAGTAGTTTGCGGAACTTCAGAAATGATACTTCGTGGCACCTTGAAGGCTTCTACAAGTACCAGCTCACAGACAACATTTCTGTGACTCCGGGAGTAGTTTGGATTACTAATCCTAATCAAGATAAAGGCAATGATGATGTCATCATTGGTACTCTCAGAACTACTTTCAGTTTCTAGGAACAAGTTCTAGAAGGCAGAAAGAGTAATACTCTTTCTGCCAATAATTCTTAATTTTAAACTTAGTCCTGCCTATGGCAGGGCTTTTTTTGTGTGGTGGACTAATTCATATCGTTTATGAAAACCAGCGATCTAAAATTAAACTCAAACTAACAAATTAGTAATATTAATTCCGATGCTACCAGATTTTATATTATTGGAATGTTGAGGTTTGGTTGTAAAAACTGTAAAACCCGCTTTGTGGGCGGGTTTTAAATATGGACACAACTGGACTCGAACCAGTGACCCCTACGATGTCAACGTAGTGCTCTAACCAACTGAGCTATGCGTCCTCACGGATTCCTAATATAGCACAACCTTCGATCGCCTGTCAAGCATAAATATTCAATTTTCTCTAATTCCCGATCGCCCGCCAAATCTTCACAGTGCGATCGCCCCCACCGCTAGCCAAACTCCCCCCATCGGCGCTAAACGTCACCGACAAAACCTCCCCCGCGTGTCCCGCCAGAATTTCCAGCAAACCCCCGCCCTCAGCATCCCACAGATAAATCGTGCCATCCCGACTCCCCGTCGCCAAAACCCGACCATCCGGGCTGAAAGCCACACACAAAACATCCCCAGAATTATCCCTGAAACTCCGCAGCAGTGATCCACGCCCCTGTGCATCCACTCGCCAAAGTTTCGCCGTACCATCGCGACTTCCCGTCGCCAAAATCAATGATCCTTCTCCTACTCCCCCCCTTACCAAGGGGGGGCTGGGGGGGGTCGCAAAAACAGTCGATCGCACCCAATCCCCGTGATCTGCTAAAGTACAAATCGACTTGCCAGCGGGCCAATCCCACAACCGCAAAGTCTTGTCGCGACTAGCGCTAGCCAAAAACTCCCCACCAGGACTAAAAGCCACCGCTTCCACCCCCTCAGCGTGACCGGTCAAAGCCGACATTCGCCTTCCCTTATTCAAATTCCACAACAGCACAGTCTTATCCCGACTCCCCGTCGCCAAAACCTGACCGTTCGGGCTAAACGCCACAGCAGAAACCCTGTCAGAATGACCAGTCAAAGCGTACCACCACTTACCCTTATTCAAATCCCAAATGTGGATAGTTTTGTCGCGGCCACCGCTGGCCAAAGTCGCCCCGTCAGGACTAAAAGCCACACAAGTCACCCAGTCAGAATGACCCGTGAGAGTGTACCACCGCTTACCCGCGTCCAACTTCCAGATTTCAATAGTTTTGTCCTCGCTACCGCTAGCTAAGGTTTTGCCATCAGGACTAAAAGCTACCGACGTGACACCATTGGAATGCCCTACCAAAGTATGAACGCACCTCCAACTGGGCGCTCTTTCGGGCACAACCTGCAGCACCCGCGGCACAGGTATAATCGTGCCTGCAACCGTTGCCTGCACTTGATTCTGCACCGAAGGCATCCTCGGTGAAACAGGAATTACAGGCACTGGTAGGGGCGGTGCCCCCGTGCCCGCCCCCTGATGTGGTTGCAAATCTTCGATCGCATCTGTTGCAGATTTATACCGACGACTGAGACTCGGTTCGAGCATTTTGTCGAGAATCCGGCCCAATTTCGGATCGATTTGAACCTTCAAAAAGTCTCGCCAAACCCAAGCATCCTGATTGATATCAAACAAATCAAAAGGAGATACTTGAGTCAGCAAATAAATGCAAGTTACTCCCAAACTGTACAAATCGCTGGCATAAACCGCTTGACCTCGGATTTGTTCTGGCGCCACAAATTCAGGAGAACCGATGACAGTACCGGTTTCTCTCGAACCCTCAACAACTTTCGCCGCGCCAAAATCTACTAAAACTAATTCCGCTGTTAGTGTTGGGTAAGTATAAATAATCGAAGGTTCAGAAAGACGACGGCGGATAATATTTGGTGGTTTAATATCTCGGTGAATAACGCTGCGCGAGTGAACGAACTGCAATAATGGCAATAAATCATTCAGCAAACTGCGAATCTGATTTTCGCTAAAAGCCCCAGCCCGCGCCAATTCTTGCTGTAAATTTTGACCTTCGATAAATTCCTGCACCAAATACTGATAACGTTCCTGCTGAAAGTGCGCCAGCAATTCGGGAATTTGTGGGTGTTTTCCCAACTCGTCCAGCCGCACTGCTTCTCGGTTGAATAATTCTGCTGCTTTCTCGGCGCTGCTGGTACCTTGGGATAAGGGGAAAAACTGTTTAATTGCACAGCGAGGTTTGGAAGGTTTGTCCTCGTCTACGGCTAAAAAAGTTCGGCCAAAACCGCCTCGCCCCAAGGGTTTGAGGGCGCGGTAACGCTCTCTGAGCAAGAGTTTGGAGCCGCAATTCAGGCAAAATTGGGTGCGATCGGCATTTTGGGGAGTTTGACAAACGGGATTTAGGCAGTAACTCATAATTTGCAAGGACTCGGCAGCATATTTCTATGATACTGAGGCTTCAGGACGATCGACCTTCGCGTTACAATTAAAAACCAAAGGACTTCAGTCCTGAGAATTTAAGATGTCGCCTTAACTTTCAGGGCGTACTCTTTAAACCTTTCTAAGTCTGCCTGGAGAGTCGATTCAACTACGTTCGCCAGAAATGAATTGTCCATCAATTTCGCCAGCCAGCCGGGAATTCCATAGGCTACCGTTAGTTTGACGATGCTGCTATTTTTGCGATCGTAAAAACGAACCGCACCTCGATTTGGCAAACCGTCCACCGATTCCCACTGCATTATCTGATTGGGTACTAATTTGATAATCCGAGAAAGCCAGCTTAATTCTAAGCCGCCAGTTGCGAGTTTCCAGCGAGACAATTCTGGGTTTTCTTCGAGAACATGAACTGAATCAATCCACTTCATCCACCGTGGCATTTGCTCTAAGTCAGACCAAAGTTCCCACGCTAATTCGATGGGAATTTCTACTTCTACTTGTACACTATGTTCTAACCAGTCAGTCATAGGATTTTAGATTTTAGATTTTAGATTTTGGATTTAGTCCTGGACGCACGGGTAGTCAGAAACCGGGTTTTTTTACGACAATTCTTCGTTGTAGCCCGGAGATCAGGTAAAAAACCCGGTTTCTTTGGTCTTGATGCGTCCAAGACTTAGATTGTTTCTTTCTGGTTTTTCTCGTTTGACTAACGACCGTAAGCTTCGAGAATTACCTTGGCCGCTTGATGCCCTGAAAGTGTCGCTCCTTCCATGCTATCAATATAGTCTTGCTGAGTGTAACTTCCTGCTAGAAAGAAATTGGCGATCGGCGTTTTTTGAGCAGGACGATAAACATCCATACCCGGTGCTTCGCGATACAAAGATTGAGCCAACTTAACCACACTGTACCAAGTCATATTTAGTTCCCGCGCTGATGGAAATAAATCCTGAACTTGCTTGAGTACGTGTTGTGCGATCGCCTCATTGCTTTGTTTGATAAACGGATCGCCCGGTGTCAGCACCAATTGCAACAGAGAACCTTGTCCTTCTTTATAGTAATCCTTGGGACTTGTCAGCGCCAAATCTGCAAAACAAGAAAAATCTGCATCTGCTGAATATAGCAAATTATCGATGCCTACAGCGTGGCTCAACTGTTTGCGCTTGGCTTCATCTTCCAGTTCCGTTACCCAACCGTCGAACCGTAATTGTACTGTCGCAACTGGCACCGTATCTAACTTATAAATGTTGTCAAATTCCGACCATTTGCGCCAAGCTGGCGGCAATATTTTCTGAATCCCAGGCACGTCGCAGGCGAAAACGTAAGCGTCTGCGGTAATATTTTCTTCTGTTTCGCCGTTAGCTACTACCAGCCCGGTCACGCGCGTTTCTGCGGCTTCTTGAAACTGAATTTCTCGAACTCTGCGCCGCGTGTAAATTTTGGTTCCTTTCTTTTCCAAATATTCCACAATTGGTTTGTGCAGATATTCGCTGGGAGAACCGGCTAGCATCCGCAGCATAGAGGCTTCGGTTTTTGTTGCAAAGAATTGGAAGATTGTCAACATACACCGGGCAGAAATATTTTCAGTGTCGATAAAACCTAGTGCGTATGCGATCGGATTCCACATCCTTTTGAGCGAATTTTGGTTGCCGCCGTGGCTGCGGAACCAGTCAGCAAAACTGATTTTATCCAAATTGCGGATGGTTTTCATTGCCCCATCAAAGTCTATCAAACCTCGGACGATCGGGCTAGTTCCCAGAGCGATCGAATTTTGGATTTTGTCTTGTACAGATAACTGAGATGTAGTGAAAAATGCCTTCAATCCATGCAAAGGAGCACCGACAGGAAAACGAAAATCTAAACTACCAGTTTCGCCGCCTCGATTGATAAAAGTGTGGACGTGTTGTTTGAGAAGCAAATCGTCAAATGCTCCCACTTTTTTCATCAGCGCAAATAAGTTATAATAGCAGCCAAAGAATACGTGCAAACCCATCTCAACGTGATTACCATCGGGATCTACCCAACTGCCGACTTTACCGCCTACAAAGGGACGGGATTCAAAAATTTCTACTTCGTGGCCGGCATCCACTAAATCGACGGCTGTGGTCATTCCAGCCAGTCCCGCACCTGCGATCGCAACCCGCATTTTACTTATCCTTCACACTATTTTTACAGATTGTAACAAATTTTAGAATATTAGAAATATGATTAAAGTTCGTAAATGCCGATCGCGACTTGTACAGCCCTCTGAATTCTTGCCAAAGACACAGCACTAATTTGACCATAAGGGCCTTGTTCTAAAAACGTCTGTCGCAAAGCAGAAACGTTTTCGCATACAGCTAGAGAATCAGCTTGCAATCCTCCCTCACCCGCAGGAATCAAGACACGAGTAGGACTTTCTACTCCTGCAAGATTACTTGTGAAAGGAACAACAATTACAGAATCGGTAAACTCGTTGCGGATATCGGGAGAAACCACAACTACAGGTCTTTTTTTAGTATCTCCTAACTGACGCAAAGCCCTTGAAAGATAAATCTCACCTTGCCGCGGATAAGTGTTCGCTGTTGAGTTAGAGTCCATCGCTGCTCCATGTTTCTTCTATCTGTTCCTCTACCAAATTAAACCACTCTTTTTCATCCTCAATATCTTCTTGGCTCCGATTGAGATAAAATTTCCGCAACTTATCTTCTATTTGCTTAGCGTACCAGAGACGGAGAGCTTGTTCGATCGCCTCCGTCCAATTATCAGTCAACTGGTCGATTTTCTCCGCAAATTCGGCATCAAGGGCAACCAATACTTCTCGCTTTTGAGTGAAATTTGACATAATCATTCTCCTGAATAATTCAAATTTAAAAAAATGACTGTTGACTGTTGACCTTTGACTACTGAATAATGTTATTCGTTAGTATAGCAGTCCTAAATCATTTGTGAATTTCTTACTCCCTCCCCTTAGTAAGGGGAGGGTTGGGGTGGGGTAAAAAGATTTACGACTCATTTAGGATTGCTATAGTTATTAGTTATTAGCATCCGCAAGCGATTAACAACTGCCAACTGTCAACTGCCAACTGTCAACTGCCAACTGCCAACTGCCAACTAACTTCAAAACATCGGCATCAATTGAAGTGGCCCAATTCCCAACTCTTTAGCAGACACCCAGCGCACCTCAAACAAAGCGATCATATCTTTAAACTGAGGCTGACCGCGAGAAGCACCCATCAACCCTTTAGCAATTACCAAACCGCACCAACCCTTCGTTAATTGACAGCGACGCTCCCATTTTTTGCGCGCTTCCTGATGCACCGGATCGTCTTCATTAAACTCTCCAAACAAATACAAATCGCCATTTTGAGCTTGCAAAATACCCAAATCGTACTGCTCCTCTTGAAACGGATCTTCACCCGGATTAAAGCAAATTGCCTTTACTCCTCCAGCTTCGTTCAAATCCTGAATCATCGTTTTTGCCTTCGGATTTGAAGTTTGAATCATCACCACGGGCAAACCATCTCCTTTAGCATTAATCTCAACTTCTGCACGTTGATGAAATTGGGCATTTCCGCGCAGAAAATCTACCGTTGTCCAAGGTATGACACCTAGACTCAAAAATGAATTTTGCGGTACTAAATCGTCCCGCAGCAGTGGCATTTCAAATTCATCATCATCATCGTCATCATCGTCATCTTCGAGCATCTTCAACAATTCGTCGGACACCTCCGGCATTGTCGAAACTTTGACGGATATTTGCTGAGTTTCGCCGTCAGCTCCTGGAACAGGGATGCGGTAGCGACTGCTGAGAGTCGGAAATGTTTCTGCTGCTAGTTTGCGACGACTACTGCGGAAAAAGCGGTGCAATGCTTCGAGAGCAACTAACATTGTCAGGGCTTCTTCTTCATAAAGAATCGATCGCAAACCTTCTAAAGGATGCAAATTGCCAAAATTAGGTTCGATTTCGGATGGATCTAAATCGGCTAAATCAATTTCTTCCTCATCATCCTCATCAATGTCGGCGACGCTTTCAAAGGTGAGAAACAAGCAGTCTTGCCCTAAAAAAGCCTGTTCCAAATCTTCAAAAGAGTCATCGTTTACGACTCGCTCTCGAAACCGCTTCAAGGATTCTAGAGAGCGATATAGCAAAACTCCGTAATCCATTCTACCCTGGCCCAATACTGACACGTAGAGGCTGGCGACATCCCATTGATTGATTTCAATAGATATAATTTGATGTTCTCTCAAAGTCTGCCACGGAGCGTCATGCCAAATTTGAGCAGCTTTTTCCATTAGAACATCAGCATACTGAGGCGGCAATTCAGGAGGTCTGTTGACTGCAACTTCTTCCATTCCCCGAAATATTTCGTCAATTAGGGGCAATTCGGGCACGTAGTCAATGGAAATGCCTAAATCTTGAAGTACGCCCCGCAGATAAAATTGAATTTCTCGGTTTTTGACTACTATTTTTTGGGGGCGGACTGCGGGAGAAGGACTTTGGGGATGTTCCATTGCTCGGAGCAGGGCGCGGACGATCGCCTCTGGACCGGCATCTGGGCCTACCATATCCATAGCCCTCACGACTCCTTCAGAGCCATCCACCCAGAGGATGCACTCGCCATCACCTTCTAGGATGTCATCGTCCTCTACGATCATGTGTGAGTCAGCATTAGACAAGGGTCGGCGATCGCCCTCCCACACGCTGGGAATTTGAGGTAAGTTTTGTAGCCGACGAAGAGTAGAGCGATTCAGCGCTGCCATTAGAGTAAGCCCGTTGGGTGAAGCATGGTTGCAGTGCCGATCGTATCAACCGCTGCTTCTCAATCATAAACCCTATGGGGAAAGGGGGGCACAAGGGATTAATCACAGGCTCCCAGGCGCGCCCCTTAAGGGCCGAAGCTCCAACAGTCCTGTACAATGGACTGTTGACACTCCCCTGCCTAAAGGCGAGGGGATTCTTAATTCAGCGACTAACCTTTAAGTGTTGCGTCCTTTCGGCAATACTCCGACCTTTTAACCGTAGAAACCTACCAAAATTAAAGCCGTCCTAGAAGGACAGGGTTTTAAACCCAAATTTTTGATAAGATGAAACTCTTAGTATTGAACAATATCAGGAGTTCGGCAAAGCGATGACTCAAGCCATTTCACAAAAGCGGGGCATTCAAATGACGGACTCCGCAGTCCGTCAAGTTTTAGGCCTCAGAGAAAAACAAGGCAAAGACCTGTGTTTGCGCGTAGGAGTGCGGCAGGGCGGCTGTTCGGGTATGTCTTATGTGATGGATTTCGCAGACCCCAGCACTGTCAAGTCTGACGATGAAGTGTTCGATTACGAAGGCTTTCAGGTAGTGTGCGATCGCAAAAGCATTCTCTATCTCTACGGTTTGGTACTCGATTTCAGCGACGCCATGATCGGCGGGGGCTTCCAGTTTACCAACCCCAACGCTACTCAAACTTGCGGCTGCGGCAGTTCTTTTTCAACATAAAACCTGAAAATAGGGCATTAGGCAAACAGTTTTGAATAGCCCAATGCCCTTTTTCATCCAAAATCCACGCATCCAAAATCCAAAATCGAATGACCCCTGAAGAATTGTTTAAAGACGGTTTCGATCGCTACCAAGCAGGCGAAGCCCCCAAAGACTTGATTCCCGTGTTTAAAGAAGTGTGCCTGAAAGCTCCTAAAAATGGCAATGCTTGGGCTAGCCTCGCGTGGCTCTATTTATTGGAAGACAAGCCCTCATCCGCTCAAAAAGCAGCCAAAACCGCCGTTAAATTGAACCCTCACGACCCCCAAGCTCGGATTAACCTAGCAATAGCGATTCTCGACCTTAAAGAGAAAGGCGTGCGGCCTCATGTAGAAGTGACTCAGCAACTCCTGATGGCTTCGGACGAGTTGCTGGAAGAAGTGAAAAAGAACTTTGAAGATGGGTTAACCAGAAAACCCGATTGGAAGAGTCTCACCCGCGTTCAGCAATGGCTGTTTGAGCCGTAACGACGGAAACCAGTCGATTTTTGCGCGGGGATCGCAGAAATCGGCTTGGGGATTTATTACGATGTTGTAATAAATCAATAAATAACTTTATGGAAATCTCAGGAAGGCAGTGCTAGTATTTGAAAACTTAGACGATTCAGCAATCCGCCCAGCGGAATACAAGCTTAGTTAACAACACAGTACCAGGAGTTTTAAGACTATGAGCACTGAAAACCACGTTAATATCAAACCCGCGACTCGCAATCACAAAGGTTTCTTTATTCAGCCAGCATCTTACAAGCTGATGAGCATTGATAAGTCTGGTTGGGCTTTGATTTGCATGGACAAAGCAGTTTGTCATTATGTCGATCCTGATGATTTGCAATTGCCGAATAAATCTGGGAATACTGAAGGTTAATCCAGCAGTTTTGAGAGACAATAAAATGCTTTACTTGAATAGCTGCCCTCATTTGAGGGTGGCATCTTTTTTTGTTGACTGCTGACTGTTGACTGTTGACTGTTGACTGTTGACTGTTGGCCAGAAACCGGGTTTTTGTGAGAGTCTTGGTGACGGCCCACAGATCTGGTAAAAAACCCGGTTTCTTTGAGATTTATGCGTCCTAATTAGTTAATTAGATTTGAAGGAAAACAGCATTTCCAATTGAGCAATTGAGGGTTCTGGGGAAGTTGTCACAACGCTAACTCCTCGAATGGAATTGAGCACTTCGGCGGTGGGTGGCGAAACCAAAGTCGGTGCTGCTTTGAGCAAATATTGGTTAGCCCAAGACATTGTTTTGTCCATATCCAAATAAAAGTAACCCCGATCGCCCGGTGACACAGAAGTTGCGATCGCCCCAAAACTCGGACTACTCGTCAACGGCTGCGGCGGCGCAGTCGCGATCGCATCCACTAAAGGCCCGCCGAAAGCGACAAACACCGTATTTTGATTCAGCCAGCCGTGCCCGAATAAAGTCCCTTGTTGCGGTATTGTCCACTCCGTAACTTCCTTTCCTTGAACTTGTCGGGGGGCGATGCTGACTGTAGGATTGCTTTTGGCGATCGCATCGAGTTTTTTCAGCGTTGCTTCGGCTGCGGGGCGATCGTTCGTTTCAAAAATCATCGCCGCCCCCATCCCCAACTGAGACAAAATGCCTTGATTAGAACCGATCGCCCCGATCGCAAATTCTCCATTCATCCAACCAAAAACATCTCGATCCGCATCCAAATCCAACCGCTTAAAACTCTCCCGAACCTGCTGAATGCTGCTGTTAATCTCTGGGCTATCTTTCGCCTCAGCTTTCGCCTGCGACCAAATTTGATCTATGCCCTTACCGCCAACTAAAGCAATAGTTTCACCCGGAAATCGCGGCAACATTTTCGATGCAGCCTGTTGATTTTTTCCACCAATTTTAGGGTCTAACTGAGCAATAGTTTTTACTCTCAACCCCGCACTGTCCACGCCAATTCCGGCAACCAAAGACTTAACTTGTTTGAACTGCGAAAACACTATCGAAGGCAACTTCATATCGGGCGGTAAATTCGCTTTCAATTGCTCCATTGCCGCCGGATAGTCAGAAATATAAACAGTTGCGATCGGATTTTCTACCCCTGCACTTTCAGAGAAAAACTTACTTGTACTCTGCTGCGTGGCGAGGGAAGGCTGTCCTTTAAAAGTATCGATCGCTAATTCTACAGGCTTTTTGAAAGGAGCTATAACTAATTGATCGTCGAGCAAAGCTACACTGTAGCCCTTACCACTTGTTTCTGTAATTTCCGCAATTTTTACCCCTTTATACTCGCTTTCCTGAGTTTTTGCACCGGGCTGAGATTTTAATCTATTAGCAAAATTCCAAGCGCTAATTTTATTTTTCACGCTTACCACCAGCAGCAGTTTCGGCGGTTCCGTCTTCGCCTCGCCGTCAGGGGGGAGCAAAGCCACCATCACGCCGCCCAGCCAAGGCTTTAAATCTTTGTCATAGTCAATTTCAGTACCAGCCAAGCTTTGTTCTTGAAAGGCCTTCAAACCCTGCCCGATCAACTTTTGAGTCCCCTGAGTGCCAAATCGCTGCAACTGAGACAGCGCTTGGGGATTGGGGGAGATGAACGCGGCAATCATTGCTTTGTCGGGTACAACTTTGGCACTTTCGAGAGGGTTGGATACTTTTTCGCTCAAACCCTTGAAGTAAAAGTATACCGCCGCGCTACCTGCTGCAACGATCGCGCCAGCAATTAGAAGTTTTGATTTTTTTGCAGGCATTGTTTTTGATACTCCCCAGGGCTTCAGCCCTGGGGATTCTTGAATGAATCCGAACACTCTCAAAGGTGTTATCAAATCACCTCTAGACGCTCAAAACAACTACCAGTATAAAAGGTATTGCAATTGCGCTTACTTTTAAATTGTTTGCTTTCATAATCCATCACTTTTGCCAGATAGGTACGCTTCACATTCTGCCGTTACTTGTCAGTTATACAGGCTTACTACTCAAGGGTAGTGGGGGCTGCGCTATGCCGGGATTTCTCCGATACTAGAATGCTTCAACACGTAGATGGTTTTTTTACTTACAATCTAATTATAACAAATCTTTCGATCAATTGTGTAAATAAATATTGAAGGCGGCGGTCACTGAGCGCAGTCGAATGTGTTGAAACCGCTGCCGACTTCCTCTCCATGTCTCAAGCCAGGGGCCCGCCGGGCTCGTTCTCCGGTGATTCTCGCATCCCTTATCAGTTTAATCAAAATATAGAAAGCTTGTGGGGAGGCGATCGGGCTGGCTGTAGTTTTTGTATAATCTAAGACAAGTTTGGACGATCGTCTAAAATACTAAAAATGTGCATTATTTGGTGAAAGATGAAAGTAGCGATCGCGGGAGCAACTGGATTTGTAGGTAGCCGCTTGGTAGAGAGGCTGCATTCGGAAGGGCATAGCGTGCTGGTTTTAGCCCGCGACTCGGAGCGAGCTCGGCGAGTTTTTCCCGCTTCAGCTTATCCGAATCTGGAAATTGTCGCCTATACTCCAGCGGAGTCTGGTGATTGGCTGCATTCGATCGCGGGCTGCGACGGTGTGGTAAATTTGGCTGGAGTACCGATCGCCGAGGAAAGATGGACGGCGGCAAGACAGCAAGCAATTCTTGATAGCCGTAAATTAACAACGGCAAAATTGGTCGAGGCGATCGCGAATGCTAATCCTAAACCATCTGTGTTGGTGAGTGCAAGTGCGATCGGCTATTACGGAACCAGCGAAACCGCTGAGTTTGACGAAAATAGCCCTGCGGGAGATGATTTTTTAGCGACGGTTTGCAAAGAGTGGGAAAGTGCGGCTCAATCCGTGAAAAATGCGGGTACACGGCTGGCAATTTTGCGGCTGGGGATAGTGTTGGGAAAGGGAGGAGCACTCGCAAAAATGCTACCACCTTTTAAATTATTTGCTGGTGGTCCGATCGGGACTGGGAAACAATGGTTTTCTTGGATTCACCGCGATGATGTGGTTAATTTAATCTTGTACGCCCTAGAAAATCCGCAAATTGAAGGTGTGTTGAATGCCACAGCACCTAATCCGGTGCGGATGAATGAATTGTGTCAAACTTTAGGAGCAGTTTTGCAGCGGCCTTCTTGGTTGCCTGTCCCAAGTTTTGCTTTAGAAATGCTGTTGGGAGACGGGGCAAAAGTTGTTTTAGAAGGTCAGCAAGTGTTGCCGAAACAGACTTTAGCTAGCGGTTTTCAATATCAATATCCGACGTTGAAACTAGCACTCGAAGAGATTTTATCGGGAATTTAGGAACCAGTCGAATCCTCGTTGTCCAAGAAACCGGGTTTCTGCGATAATTTTGGCATCTTCACGCCCGATTTGGTGAAGAAACCCGGTTTCTGAGGCCCTGCCAACCATCCAAGAAACCGGGTTTCTGCGATAATTTCCACATCCTGACGCCCGATTTTGCTAAGAAACCCGGTTTCTGAGCCGCCACGCGATCGCCCAACCATCCAAGAAACCGGCTGCCTGGTTTGGCTATTCAAAGGTTAGCGACTCCGATTCCCCAAAGGGCGATCCGATCGGCAAAGCTGAAGCTGCTTATCAAGTTATGCAACCGCTAGAGCGATCGATTCAGTATTTCCAAGAACGTCCTGAATATCGGGAAAAGTGCTATGAGATTTTGAGTATTGCACAGCCAAATAAAGTTATTGATGGTATCGATTTATTAGCTCAGGATTTAGGCGGGGAAATAACAGTCAGGACATTTAGCGAGACTAGGACTTACGCATTGACAAAATAACAAAATAGTGCATTTATAAATATGAGTGGTCTAGAAACAGGTATTTGACAATGAGAAAAACTACCAAACCCTCGACAGCACAATGCAATATAGAAAAGTATATTTTATTTTTGCTCTTAGAACCAAAGTTTGGGGGGTGTAATAGGTTAGCAGAGATATTGGGAGATGTTTCGCATGATTCAATCAATCGCTTTTTATTAAGAGAAAGATATGAACC
>Ga0335395_10000214_pt1 | contig 36876 bp, 21 predicted proteins | sample MAT02_FD_205744 | JGI IMG/M metagenome (GOLD analysis project Ga0335395, IMG submission 205744) | Freshwater microbial communities from Lake Fryxell liftoff mats and glacier meltwater in Antarctica - MAT-02 (spades assembly) (version 2) ... | reverse complement strand
CAGAGTTCCCTCTATTAAAATCGTTAATTGAGAATGATACGCTAAACTGTTTTGTTGTAATAACCAAAGATGTTTTTGCTGAGGTGATAATTCAAAGCCTTCTATGATTGGATTTTGCATATTACTAAGTGCTAATTATTGGCTGACAAAGATTAGAGATTGTATCGAGTTTGGAGAAAGCATGTACCCAATAGCATCAGAAGTGTTGAGTCCAAGTTAATCCGTTGGCTTTCTTTCATTCCATCAAGTTTATCTAGCAGTTCAATAATTACTGATTGATTGAAAAAAGGTAGGGATGCCATTACTGAACTTCGTAAGGAATCTTGGATTAATATATATAGTGGATTGTTCGTTGTCAGAGTAGCTGGTGGAGCAGTAAAAGGCTGTTTTGGGCGAGTATAAACTGTATCAGTTATGAACGGTCTAGCTGCTTCCCGCAGCACATATTTCTCTTTGGTTCCTTGAATCAAGAGTGACATCGGCATCTCGCGGATTAATTCAAAAAGATGGTGGTCTAAAAAAGGTAAACGTACCTCGACAGCATTTGCCATTTCTAATCGTTCAGCAAACAAAATATAGTTGGGTAAAATTGATTTAGACCATAAATATAGAGATTGAATTACTGGTTGTCTTCCTACCATCTGTCCCTGGATATCGAACTGATTTAAAAAACTACCATATATATCTTTTTTAGAAAATTGAGCAGCATAATCAGAATCAAGGAGAAGATGAAAAACTGACCGTTTGACTGCTATTTCTTTTAACCAAGAAGGAATAAATCCTAATGTTTGCTGTACGCTTGCTAAAGCGGCTGGTATTTTTGCACTTGTCTGAGAATATCTTCCTTGTCCAACTGCGCGATTAAATAGTAAATCTTGGCGTGTATGACCATATCCAGCTAAAATTTCATCAGCACCTTCGCCAGAAAGTACAACTTTATAACCTGAATTATGTACCACACGACTTTGTAGATATCTGGCGACACCGTGGGGATTTACAGCTAGTGTTTCGGCGTGCCAAATTGCATCCGAAATGTGCTTTGCAAAATCAGAGTAGCTGAGTGGAATTGATTGGAAATCTGCACCAACGTGTTTTGCTGTTTTACATGCGATCGCTTCTTCGTTGTATGCTGAATTATCGAAAGCAACGGTAAAGGCTCGTATAGGGTTGGAACTATATTTTGTCGCTATACCAAGGATGGCAGAAGAATCGATACCGCCACTTAAAAAGCTACCGATGGGTACATCAGCCCGTAGCCTAATTCGGACTGCTTCTTCTAATCTATCCCGGAATAATTCAATATATTCAACTTCATCACGCTGTATTTTGGGTGTATCAGCTGTTGGATAGTCCAAATCCCAGTAGCGGACGAGTTGAGTTTTTTGCTGCGTTGCTAGCAGGTAATGACCAGGGGGAACTTGATAGACACCTTCAAATAGTGTACGGTCTTGATTTACATAAACAAATAACTGTTGGTAAAACGACTCATAATCCCAACGCGCAAGAACGCCTGCGGCAAATAGTGCTTTGACTTCTGATGACAAATAAAGCGTATTATCGACCATTGTATAGAAAAGTGGCTTAATACCGAAGCGATCGCGGGCGGCAAATAAAAGCTGTTTTGACTCGTCCCACAAGATAAACGCAAATTCACCCCGTAAATATTGCAAGCATTCGGTGCCAAACTCTTCATACAAATGCAGCACTATTTCGCTGTCAGAACGGGTACGAAGTTTGTGCCCCCGTTGTTCTAACTCAAGCTGAATCTGTTCATAGTCATAAAACTCCCCATTGACAACGAGGTGCATCTGCTCATCTTCGTTTGTCATCGGCTGATCCCCTGTGGTCAGGTCGATAATACTTAGCCGAGTATGACCTAATCCCACTTTCTGATCAGGAGCAATCCACTGTGATTGGCGATCGGGCCCTCGATAGCTCAACTGTTGCGTTGCTAGGGCTAATACATCTCTTGAAATAGGTTTTTGCTTTGAAAATATCCCTATAATACCACACACTACATACCTTCCTCTTTTACTTTTATTTCAAAGCCAAATTCAGCTTTTAATTTTGTCATTCTGTCTGAAGTAATCTCTAATATTCCATATTTAACCAACCGCATTAAGTAATGAAATATGACATTATTTGGAACAGCAATTTGCAGACTCACTTTTTTGATAACATCGGCAACTGTGATGATATCATCATGACAACAAGTATTTAAAATTAATACATTTAATTCAGACCATACAGAATAAACATCCATGACTTCTAATGGATAAATATCTATTGTATGATTCATAAATTCATAGCCCATAGGGGTTATTTTCAACAAATCATCCTCCCTAATCATTGTCGAGGGATAATGACGAAATATACTCAAAAAGTCTAAGGAAGACAAGCCATGACGAAGAATAGGTTGCTCAACACCTTGTTTTTTCTCTGCTATCTCTAGTAATTCTTCCCAAAGTTCCTCATATTTAGGAATAATACACGACCAATCATAATTATTAGTAACAGATGCGCGAGCATTATTGCCCATTTCCCTTCTTAAATCTGGATTATCGTACAAATCTTCCATATATTTTATGAAAACATTTATATCCACACATACAGACTGGCTTAAAAGTAGATGTGTTAATCGATGCCCATATAAACGAGAAAACTGACTTGTATGCTCTATTGAATCAGTCCAGTAAGTAGGTACAAGGAATCCCGTTTTACCGTGTTTGATAGTTTCTCGATAACCATTCCAGTCACTAGCAATGACTGGTAATCCAGAAGCCATAGCTTCAAGAATAGTTATCCCAAAAGTCTCCTGTACACTATCACTTGGAGATACAAAAACATCTGCGGCTGAATACAATAAAGCTTTATCTTCTTTTTTTAGGTTATGATAAACTCTAATATATTGAGAGCAATCCAACTTTTTTGCAATTATTTCGATTGTTTTTGTAATTGTTTGCGGAAGAGTTTCTTCAGCAAAATCTTGTCCTCCTGCAAATATCAATATTGCTTTCTTACCACTTGTTAATATCTTTTCCGAAAAATGATAAATCAGAGGGAATATATCCATTTTTACAGATATAGAAAAACGTCCTAAGCATAAAAATACTGTATTATCTAGTGGTAAATTAAAATGCTTTTTGGCTTGAGTTTTATCTCTTGGATAATAGTAATTTGTGTCAATAGCTAGAGGAATTAATCCCAATTTACCACGATAAGTAACTCTAGTTTTTAAATGATGGGCAAGATAGTCTGAAAATTGTGAAAAAATACCTTCTAATGCCTTTTTTCCAGCAACACTACTACAGGTAATACAGTCATATTCTTCTGACTCTATAAGTATTCTTAGACCTGTAGGAATCACCATATCAACAGGACTTAAAGCATGTGTTATTCCATGAGATGGCCAAAATAATTTTTTGGGGATTTTCCGCAAATGAATCATTTCGTCAACTGCGGTATATGACCCGTGTAAAACTACTCTTTGATAATTTAAATCATAAAACTTCTCGTATAAAATAAATTCTGCTCTATCTTTGTGTTTATATGTTGATATTTGCGCTAAACCTTTCTCTTGATCGTAGTTGTTTTTGCAGAGAAAAACATATTTATCATAAGTGCCATACTCCATGAACTTTCTAATAAATTCTTCTTCAACGACAGCAGAACCACCTGCTAACATCGGATGTTTATTATATCGAGGGAAAACCTTTTCTAACAACGAAGTAAACCAATTATTAGATAAATTTAAACCGTATGTTTGTTCTATTCGAGGATGTAAACTTTTAAATACTACAGCCTTCATATTATCTCCTTTCATTAGTACTTTAACTTACTCATGGAAAGTTACTACTATAAAAATGCCTGATTCTTATTCACTTGTGACTAACAAAGTAGGTTTTTAGAGATTTTTGACTTCCTATAAAATCATCTTTGAAAGAATGAATATTTACTTCTCTGAAGTCTGCACTGTTCAAGGCAGTAATAATTTACTAAAAACATAAGGTTTCTTTCTAATAGTCATTTGTGTGATATAGGTTAATAGCCTTTGGTTTAATCCCCTTCAACTTACTGGCGCTAGAATATTTAAGTGCCTCCATTTCTAAATATTTTTCTTTTTTATCAAGCTCATTAATCAGATTTATTAAACTCCCTAGCTGAGGATATGGTTCTGCAACCATACTATTGAGTACTGCTTTAAAATGCCCTAGTATTCTTTTTATTGCCGTAGTCTTGAAACTACGTAAATCGTAGTGAGCAACTAGTTCTAGTTTTGATCCAAGTACTAATATGATATTTAGAGGATAATTGGAGCGTGAAAAAAAACGAACATTATCTACTTTTAAGCTTTTTGTTTGTATTTGAGAAATATCTACTAAAGAATTTTGACACGCTAAAAGACTCTCAAATAGAGGTAATTCTTTAGTCACTTCGCTCCAATGCTGGATGTTTACCAGGGGGGTGTACTCATACTGGCGTAACTGGTTATGTTGGGACTGAAGTGCTTTCAACCAAAGCACTAATGAATCTTGAAGAGACACTTGTACTCGTGTTGGTAACGTGTTGACGAAAAGCCCCACTATGGTTTCAACTCCAGGTAAAGTAACGGGGCGACCGGAGACTACTGTACCGAAGAGTACATCCTTTTGCTGGCTGTAATAACTTAACAGCAAAGCCCAACTCCCCATAAACAAAGTGTTCAAGGTGAGATGGTGCTGTTTCGCTAAAGACTTCAGTGCTGTTGTGGTAATTTCTGATAGTTGAATCTGCTGTTGTCCATAGCTTTCTCCCTCATCAGACAAGGGAATGCTACTGTGGTCTATTCCTATAGGGGTTGGTTTTTTAAAGCCTTTAAGAGTTTGTCTCCAAAACGTTTCTGCTCCTGATAAATCTTGCTGCTTCAACCAAGTAATGTAATCTTGATAAGGGCGACTTGGTTGTAACTGTAAATTGTGACCTTCACAAAGTGCTTTGTAAAGAGCAAATAATTCTTTCAAAAGGATATCAGTACACCAGCCATCTAGTATTAAATGGTAAAAGCTCCAAATCAGTTGGTAAGTTTCCTCACCGACCCGAATCAAAGTTAGTCGCATCAATGGTGGTTGAGAAAGCTGAAACCCATGTTTGAGGTCAGCTTGCATAAAAGCATTCAATTGCTGCTCTTGCTCAAGAATCGATAAATTACACCAGTCATATTGCTCTATTACCAGTCTTACTTGCCGATGGACAACCTGATGTGGTTTATCCAGATTTTTGTAAATAAAAGTTGAGCGCAAGCTTGGATGTCTGTCTAAAATTTGCTGCCATGCTCTCTCAAAAGCCGAAATATTCAGTTTTCCACACAAGGTACATAAAATTTGCTCTATGTACATCCCTATATCTGGGTTTGCCAAGATGTGAAAGAGCATTCCTTCTTGGGTTGGCGACAGAGTATAGATATCCTCGATATTTTCAGGTTTCATGTTATTGGATGAACATCTGATTTAATTGTTCTTGAGTCAACTCGGCTGCTGGAAAATCCGACGGTGTAAAGTCAACTTTAATAGTGGATTTATTTTCTTGAGTAGGTGTTAAAATTGGTGACTCCAGTATTAATTCCTGATTAGTTTGGGTAACTGAAGCTAGTTCAGCAATCGTTGGGTAATCAAAAAGTTGATTGGTAGTGAATAAAAGACCTAATTGATTTGCTTTAGCAATAATTTGAATACTCTTTATGGAATCTCCTCCCAACTCGAAAAAATTGTCATGGATACCTACTTGCTTAATACCAATAACCTGAACCCAAATATTTGCTAGTGCCTCCTCAAATGGAGTACGAGGTGCTACGTAATTGTCTTGCAGTTCTGGGTTTTCTTCTTGGAGGAAGAGATTTAGCAGTTCACGTTTTTCTGGAGAAAGCTCTTCAATTTGTTGGAAAAAATCACTCATTTTTTACTTCTTTATCGACAGAATCGAGTTTATTCAGGACTTACGCACAGGTAAAAATAGAACCGCAAAGGACGCAGAGAAGCCAGTGCGCCCTTGCGGTTCCCCGACTTGTTCGCGCAGCGACGACCACAGGAGAAGCAACTGGCGCGACACGGAGTAATAAGAGTTTGAGAGTTTTTTGCGTAAGTCCTATTATCCATGCTCCGATATTGACAACTTCTTCTGAGAAAGCAACTGTTTAGCTTCTTCTTCAGAAATTTTTTCTAGTTTTCTCAAAATCTCAGCCATTTTTATTTCATCGATTAGTTTCTGGTTGGGTGCAGATAGACGCTGACGGTCAACCTTACCACTAGGAGTCAAAGGCAGAGTTTCTAACATCACAAAAGAGTTAGGTATCATGTATTCTGGTAGTTTTTGTTTTAAGAAACTTCGTAGTTGCCTATTTGTAAGCGCAGACTCATCAATTGGTACCACATAAGCTACTAAACGCTTATTCCCTGACTCTTCTTCTCTTACTAAAACAACTGCATCCTGCACATCTGGGTGCTGTTTCAAGACTGTTTCAATCTCCTCAAATTCAATGCGGTATCCTCTAATTTTTACTTGATAATCACGGCGGCCGACAAATTCTATATTGCCATCGGTTCGGTAGCGTGCTAAATCTCCTGTTTTATACAGGCGATTAAATTTTAAATTTTCAAATGGGTTGGGAATGAATTTTTCGGCGGTGAGTTCAAGACGGTTTAAATATCCATTCACTACACCTACTCCGCCAATGTACAATTCTCCAACAACCCCAATAGGTACAAGTTGTAAATGACGATCTAGCAAATATATTTGGGTGTTTACAATTGGACGACCAATGGAAATAGTATTACTCGATTTATCGTTTTGACAATTGTAAACACTACTCCAGACTGTTGCTTCGGTTGGGCCGTATTCGTTAAAAAGTGATGTTTGGGGTAATAGTTGATAATGGCTTTGCACTAATGTAGATGAACAAGTTTCTCCTGCAACAATGACGGTACGTAGAGAAACTAACTCAGCAGGCTCTATGTGTGCTAGCAAAGCTGCATAAAGGGAAGGAACGCTTAACCAATGGGAAATTTGATATTGTGCGATCGCATTTGCCAATTGCCAGATATCTTTCTGCAAACCCTCCTTGAGTAATACCAAAGTTCCTCCTTGACAAAGTGTCCAGAAAATAGCCGCAACTGAGCTATCAAAGGCAAAGGAAGGTATTAATAAGAAACTGCGAACGGGTTCTGAATAATAGGCAATTCGCGCCCTGGTGGAATGCACTAAATTGCTGTGCGTCACTGGCACTCCCTTCGGTTTACCCGTAGAGCCAGAAGTATAAATAATATACGCAAGATTTTCTGGAGTAATGCGATCGCTAGGCTGATTGCGGCTACTTTTTGCTATGGTCTCCCAGTCTGTATCGAGACAGATGACGGTAATTTCTCCCAAGTTGTTAACTAATGACAAATGACTAATGACCAATGACACTTGAGCATCTTTAAGTATAAAAGCGAGATGTTCTTGAGGATAAGCAGGGTCTAGAGGTAGGTATGCTCCACCGGCTTTGAGAATACCCAATATACCGACGACCATTTCCAAGGAACGTTCTACACAGATTCCCACTGGGAAGTCGGGACGAACCCCTAAGTTTTGTAGGTAATGAGCAAGTTGGTTGGAGCAATCGCTCAGTTCGCGGTAAGTTAATTGCTGATCTTGATAAATTACTGCGATCGCATCTGGTGTCAGTTCTACTTGAGCCTCAAACCATTGATGGATAGACCAATTTTGCAGATATTCGCTCTTTGTGTTATTCCACTCGACCAATTGCTGATGCTGTTCGGACTCTGGAAGCAAACATTGAGATTCATAGCGATCGCTTGGTTTTTGAGACATCACTTTTAATGTCTCAATATAATAATTGCCAATCGCTGCAAGTTGTGATTGGTCTATTCTTGTCAGGTCACATTCTAAATCGAGCTGTATGCTATCCGAAAAAGGCTCTCGATTGAACTCTACCCTCAAAGCGAAATGAGTTTCACCAAAACCTTGAGCGCCTAAAATTTCCAGACCTTCTAGGGATTGCAGATTTTGGAATATATGAAAGTGAGTATAGTTAAAAACAGTTTCAAATAAGTGCTGACCACCATTAAGTTTTTTCAGGTCGGCGTAGGGATAGCGTCGAAATGGTAACAACTCACTTTCTGTTTGAAAAACTTGTTGCACTAAGTCTATCCACGTTCCCCCAGTTAGTTGTAAGCGAAAAGGTACTGTATTTAAATGAACACCTAGTGTCTGTTCTGCATCCTCTGTTTCCAGTCTCCCATTAGATTCAAGACCTGTTAACACATCAAACTCGCCACTTAGTAGACTCATAACTCTCAAGTGTGCAGCTAGCAAAACGTGTTTGAGAGGAACTTGTGCTATCCGAGCCAGATGCTTGAGTGCATCCGAAAGTTCGGAGGGAATTAGGACATCTAGAACGCCAATTTGCGGTTTATTATCGATACGACGGATATCAGACCATCGGGGTAATTCCATTGTTGTGCAATCTTTCAGCTTTTGCGTCCAATAGTTGCGGGATTCTTGAGACTCCAGCGTTGAACGCTCTAATGTCACGAAATCTCGGTATGTAACCGATGGCGGCGAGTCAATAAGATATACCTGGTCTTGGAGTAAGACCCAATAACGATGCAATAATTCGGTGAGTAAAGAAGCTGTACTCCACCCGTCTAAAATGCAGTCGTGGAAACTCAATACGAGATAAAAAGTCTCGTCGGTGAGGCGATGAATGAAAAAGCGAATCATTGGTGGACAAGTCCAGTCAAAATGTCGCTGTTTCTCTGTTTCTATCCAGGCAATAATTGCCTCTTGTTGTTGAGTTAATGAGAGAAAGCGCCAATCCTCTACTTGTATTGGAACATCAACTGTTTTATGGACTAGTTGCAGTGGTTCGCTAAAGTTAATTAAATCAAAGGAAGTCCGTAGAATCGGGTGGCGATTTACTAGCTGCTGAACCGCAGTTTGCAAGCATTTAATATCTAGATGAACTCGCAGATGGTAAAGGAAGATATCGTGATACATCGGCGAATCAGGGCTGTATTGACTGTGAAAAATTACCCCAGCCTGAATTCTCGCTAAAGGATATGCATCCTCTACATTGCTCGGCAGTTTCTGGCGTTCTTCTTCAGTAATTAAACTGAATTTTTTGGTTTTACTTGTTAATAAGGAAATAGGTTCAACAATGTTAACTTTCTGTGCCAAATCATAAATCGTCTGATGCTGGAACAGCTTTTGTAACGAACAATTTAAACCTCTTTCTTGAGACTTGGCTAGCACCTGAATACTGCGAATTGAGTCTCCTCCCAGTTCAAAGAAGTTGTCATGAATACCTACTCGTTCAATATTCAGAACCTGTGCCCAAACTTCTGCCAATGTTCTTTCCACCGAGTTACTAGGAGCCACATAAGCTGTTGCCAAATCAGGACGGACTTCATCGGTATCTGGCAACGCTTGCCGATCTACCTTACCGTTAGGTGTTAAAGGTAGATGATCTAACATGATGAAGACCGTAGGGATCATATATTCAGGCAGCTTATTTTTCAACCAGCAACGCAGTTCTGTAATGGTGGGTGCAGGCTGCTGGTGGGCGACGCAATAGGCAACTAATTGCTGAACAGCAGAGTTTTTTACGGATTCAGGTTTCCCTTTGAGGAATTGGCGCAGTTCTGTAATGTTGGCAGTATTTTCTTGCTGATTTGTCGGGTGGTTCAAATCACACTTAGCTTCTTTTATCAAAACGACAACTTCCTGGATGGCAGGATGTTGCTGCAATACCGCCTCTATTTCTCCCAACTCAATGCGGAAGCCGCGAATTTTTACTTGTTGGTCGATGCGCCCAAGATATTCAAGTTCTCCATTGGGCAGATAACGTGCTAAATCACCAGTTTTATAAAGTCTTGTGGAGTCAGTCTTGAAGGGATGAGAAATAAACCGCTCGGCTGTCAGTTCAGGACGATTGAGATAACCCCGCGTTACACCAGCACCCCCGACGTACATCTCCCCAGGTACTCCAATTGGCACTAATTGACGGCGTTGATCTAATATATACACTTGTAAATCTGGAATTGGATAACCGATCGCACTATTTGTCCGATCAAGGTCAGCTTTGCTCAAAGGACGATAGGTAACGTGTACAGTGGTTTCTGTAATGCCGTACATATTGACTAGCTGTGGCACTTTATCCCCGTGATGATCAAACCACGGCTTTAAGCTATTGATTTCCAAGGCTTCCCCACCAAAAATTACCAAGCGCAAGGAAAGCGCCTCACTGCCATAATCTACACGCATTAACTGCCGAAAAGCAGAGGGAGTTTGATTAAGAACTGTTACCTGCTCTTTGCATAGCAAGTTATAGAACGCATCCGGTGAGCGACTAACCAAGTAAGGAACTACTACCAACCGTCCGCCATGAAGAAGCGCCCCCCACATTTCCCACACGGAGAAGTCAAAAGTGTATGAATGAAACAGCGTCCAAACGTCGTTTCCATCAAATTTAAACCACTCATCAGTTGCAGCAAACAAACGCACAACATTAAAGTGACTTACCAAAACACCTTTAGGCTTGCCAGTGGAACCTGAAGTATAAATTATATAAGCTAAGTTATCTGTCGTAACTTCACTAACAGGATTTTCCTCACTCTCTGCGATAATTTCCTCTAAGCAAACGACAGACCCTGTAAATGTGGGAAGGATTTCTAGAAGCCGATTCTGCGTCAGTAGCACAGTTATGGCAGCATCTTCTAAAATAAACGCCAAGCGCTCTTGGGGATAGGTGGGGTCTAGGGGTACATAAGCTCCACCTGCTTTGAGAATGCTAAGTATACCCACGATCATCTCTAGCGAACGCTCTACGCATATACCAACTTTAATTTCTGGTAAAACACCTAGTTGCTGTAGGTAATGAGCGACCTGATTTGCTCGTGCGTTGAGTTGGTGATAAGTTAATTGCTCATCTTCAAAAATGACAGCTACAGCATTGGGTGTTCGTTCTACTTGTTCAATAAACAACTGATGCAAACACTTTTGAACTTTCGGATTTTGGATTTGCGGTTGGTTGAACTCAAAGAGTAGCTGATGCTGTTCTGTATCCGTCAAAAGTGGCAAGCTGGAAAGGTTCTGTTGTGGGTTAGCGTAGACGCAAAGCGGCTTGTCGTTAGACATCGCACTTTCCAATAAAATCTGAAAATGACCAGCCATGCGGGCAATTGTGCCAGCATCAAACAGATCGGAATTATATTGCCAAGAAGCGGCTAAAACTCCATCTATTTCAGCCATCGTTAGCGTTAAATCAAACTGAGTTACTTGCTGTTCCAGTCCAAAGGATTCTAACTCCAGACCTCTTAGATTCATCCGCGTCCCAGTTTCACCCAGTGCCAAAGCTGCTAATCCTTCTTGCTGTGCTAGCTGCGCTTTCTGCAAGACAAACATTACCTGAAATAAGGGTGAGCGGCTGGGGTCGCGGACTGGTGTAAGGCGCTCAATTAATAATGAAAAGGGATAGTCTTGGTGTTCAAAGGCATCGAGTACAGTTTGGCGGACTTGACTCAGAAACTCTTCAAAGCTGGGATTAGTTGCGAAATTAGCTCTCAAAACTACCGGGTTGACTAGATAACCCACCAATCCCGCCCAAGCAGCCCGATTTCTACCACTTGTCACAGAGCCAATGAGAATATCTTCTTGTTCGGTGTAACGGTAGAGTAGAGCTTGAAAAGCTGCCAGCAAAATCATGTAGAGAGTGATTTGGCGATCGCAACTAAAGTCTTTTAGCTTTTGGGTCAATTCTACACTCAGCTTACAGCTATAAGAAGCCCCCCGATAAGTTTGAATAGCCTTTCTCGGACGGTCTGTTGGCAGATTTAGCACCGATAATTCCCCTGCCAATTGCTTCTGCCAGTAACGCCAAAGCCTCTCACCTTCTGGACTTACTAGCATTTTTGCTGTAGTATGCACATAATCGGCATACTGGCAAGTCAAGGCAGGTAGAGTAATGGGTGTACCGTTGTTTTCTGCCTGATATAGCATTCCCAATTCATCCACCAGCAAAGTCAGACTCCAGAGGTCTACAACAATGTGGTGAACAACTAGCAAGAGAATCTGATCTTGGGGCGAACGAATGAACAAATTCACCCGCAACAGTGGGTCTTGTTCCAGATTGAAGGGAAGGTAAGCTTTTTCAATCAGGCGATCGCTCAAGTATGCATCATCCCATTTTGTAGCATCTTCTTGCTGAAAGCAAACCTTTATTTGCTGGTGAACTCGTTGCACAGGTTGCCCGTGAGCAATACTGAAATTAGTGCGTAGGGCAAAATGACGCTCTACTAAAGCCTGAAATGCTCGGTGTAATGCCGAAATATTTAGCTCACCGCAGATCCGCACAGTCCTAGCAATATTGTAAGCAGGACTATCTGGTGCTAGTTTTTGTAAAAAGTATAGTGCTTGTTGACCGTGGGAAAGAGGATACTCGATGACAGATGTATTAGATAAAAGTTGTGTGCTATCATCTGAATTTGATATTAATTGGACAAGTATCTCGCTTCCCAGTTGGCTAATACTGGAATCCCTCAGAAAGCTTGTCATTGGTATAACTACACCCAAGTTAGTTTCGATGGTGTGCTGAAGTTCGATCGCCATCAAGGAATCGATGCCAAAAGCGCTCAAGGATTGATGTGGTTTGACCTGGGAGGATACTACTTTGAGAACCTGAGCAACTTGCTGCTGAAGATAATGTACAAGCCGTGTCTGACGCTCTTCTGGTTCTAATGCCAGAATGGTTTCACGAGTTAAACTCGCTTCACCAACTGTATTATCAGCATCTTCTAAAATACTGCTACCAATACTCTCTAGGCTTCCTGCCAAAAAACTAGCACGGCTTGCACGGCGCTGAATCTTGCCACTAGAAGTTTTCGGGATACTACCTGTTTTAAGAAGTAGTACTGCATAAACTTGTAGTTCGTGTACTTCTGCTACTGCTTGGCGAATAGCTGCAATGACCTCCTCAATATCTAGATTTCGGAGATAACTACGCTTAACTTCTTGGGCAATGACGAGCCGTTCAACACCTGCAATATCAATAGAAAAGGCTGCACCGCTACTAGGTTGTAATGACGGGTGGCTCTGCTGTACTGTCCATTCCAGGTCTTGCGGGTAATGGTTGCGACCCCGGATAATGATCAAATCCTTCAGACGACCTGTGATGAATAGCTCACCGTTATGCAAAAATCCCAGATCCCCTGTACGCAGGAAAGACCCAACTTCTGTATCTTTCAAGTAGGCGCGAAATGCGTACTTAGTTTGCTCTGCTCGATTCCAGTAGCCTTGAGTCACGCTGTCGCCAGCAACCCAAATCTCACCTACCTGATTACTATCGCAACGAGTTAAAGTCTCAGGATTAACAACAACAATATTCAAATCATGTAGGGGTTGACCACAACTTACCAAGGTCTTGACACTAGCTTCTTCTACACTTGCTGGGACTACCTGATTTTGAGCTAGTGCTAGCGAGTTGACGGGCTGTAATACTGGTAAAGCTGCTTTGCTACCACCAGAAACAATCAATGTAGTTTCTGCCATCCCGTAACAAGGATAGAATGCTTCACGCCGAAAGCCGCACTCAGCAAAGGTGGCAGCAAACCGCTCTAAAGTTTTTGCACGGATGGGTTCAGATCCGTTAAAAGCAACTTCCCAGCTACTCAAATCTAGGGTTGCCCGTTGTTCAGGAGTAATTTTTTGCACACACAAGTCATAGGCAAAATTAGGTCCACCACTGGTTGTTGCTTTATATCGAGAAATTGCCTGTAGCCAGCGAAAGGGTTGTTGTAAAAAAGCTACAGGAGACATAATAACGCATGGTATTCCTAAATACATAGGTTGGAGCATATTCCCAACCAAACCCATGTCATGAAATAGGGGTAGCCAACCAACAAAGATAGTTTTATCTGTATGCTGCATTCCCTGCTGAATGAGTCTTTGGTTGTGCAAAAGATTACCGTGGCTGACCATCACACCTTTTGGTGCTGCTGTGGAACCTGAAGTGTATTGCAGCAGAGCTAAGGTATCGCTGGTTACAACTGGCTGTTGCTGTATATCTTGCGATTTGTCTGGAGTGTGTTGCCCGGAGGGGTTGCCGTAGGCATCGCTAGCTAGCCATCTCACACTTGCAAGTTCTGGAACTTGGATAAACTGATGCTCGATACCAGCCAGAATACTTACGGTTGTGAGTGCTACAGATGCTTGTGCATCCGCTACGATAGCTTGGAGTCTAGGAATTGAGCGATGCGATCGCGGCGGATAAGCAGGAACAGCAACAACTCCCGCGTAGAGGCATCCAAAAAATGCAGTGATGAATTCTAAACCTGGCGGGTAAAGTAACAAAGCCCGCTCTCCACTGATTGCATAGCTTTGAAGCCAAGTGGCAATCATCCGAGCTTGCCTTTCTAGTTCCTCATAGGTTAAATAAGATCCTTCTACTTCCCCATCCACAAGAAAAGTATAAGCCTGCTGTTTAGGTTGTTGCCTTGCTCTCCAATGAAGGATTTCAACCAATGAGGAAAACTCAACCGGTAGCCTGGAAACGTTTTTGCCCATTTGTATAACTCCATTTATACAACCACTTATGTGGAGTAAAGATCACCCATTACTAACAATTTCTAGTTGCTCAATAGAATTTTGGGATTCAATTTCACATTTTTAAAAGCATTTTTTTAGTTTTTAGCACCTAATACCATTTCTTTGTGAGGCTACGCCAAACCCTTTTAACTTCTTCTCGTTTTATATAAATTCAAATAAATTTGACCAATTGTCAAATTCTAAAAAACTTATACAAAACGGAATAGAGATTATAAATTGGTAGGCTGCTTATAAGCAAAAACTCTCAAGTCAATGGACAAACCACTATCCAGTTTGCCTCAGAAAAGCGATCGCCAAAGCATCTTCTGCTTTGCATACCACTTAAATCAAGTCCATACAAATCTTGGCACACAAGAACTTGAGATGATTCAGACCTTGATAGATCAAATTTAGATAGCTTGACTTTTTCTCGCACCTTGGTATTGTAAGAATGATTATCTTTATCTTACGATAATACAGCAACAAAATATCTTTGGTGCAATAAATCGTAGCGATACTCATCACTTCCCCACGCTGCACCAGTAGTTTGTGGAATGTTTTTATGTGCTAAGGGTCATTTCGAGGAAGATTTTGACAAAAGTGAATTTGCTATTCTCCAGCCTCTTTAGCTGTTATTCTCTGTTCTCAAGTTGAACCTATGTGATAACCCTTCTCAGATGTAAAGAAGATTTTCATAAGCAAAACTTATATTATTTTTGCATTACTGTCACATGCAATTTAGGCGTGTTTTGATTTCATCAAACTTTGGTGTGGAGGAAAACCTTGAAACTAAGACGATTTATTTACCTGGGAATTATCGGATCTGTCTGTCTGCTTGGTACTCAGTCTGCAAACGCACAGGGAGAAGAGAAATTAGACCAAGTAAGTGTAATTTTTACAAAAGATGCAGTCAGTAAACCAGAAGTACCCATCACACAAATTCCCCAGTTAAGTGACATCCAACGTCCCTTCACTAGTGTCAAAGACTGGCTAGCACAGGAGCAAAAACAGAATGAAGTCATACTTGTGACAGGGATACGCCTTAACCCAACTGCTAATGGTTTGGAAGTCATCTTAGAGACTCCTACATCTGACAAGCTGCAAACCATAATCAAGAATGAGGGAAATAACTTTATTGCAGATATTCCTAATACTCAACTGCGCCTCACAAATGGCAATTCCTTCCGCCAAGAAAAACCAGTTTCTGGAATCACTGAAGTAATAGTGACAAATCAAGATGCTAATAGTATTCGAGTAATAGTGGCGGGTGAAGCAAGTGCGCCAAAAGTTGAACTGTCTGACGACAATGAAGGTTTGGTTTTTGGCGTGATACCAGCTATTACCTCTACACAACAACCACAAACACCTGATACATCCAATCCTAGTAGTGAAACACCAGCGACCATACCTTCTACTGAAGCTGACGAACCCATTGAACTGACAGTCACCGGTGAGCGAGAAGGCGAATACAACGCTCAAAATGCCCCAAGTTCCACAAAAATCGACGCACCCCTACGCGACATACCCCAAGCTATTCAAGTAGTTCCCGAACAGGTTCTCAAAGATAGGCAAGTAACACGTTTAGACGAGTTTACTGATAACGTCAGTGGTGTTCAACGAGTATTTGGTTTTGGAACTACATCAGGCTATAATATTCGCGGTTTTTTTGCTGGGTATGAAAGCCTACGCAACGGCTTTCGAGATCAAGGAAACCAGCGTGATATTGCCAATATTCAACAGGTAGAGGTTCTAAAAGGCCCCTCGTCTGTTCTTTATGGTGGTGGTAGCAGTGCTTCCCTAAGTGGAATAGTCAACACCGTGACGAAAAAGCCTCTTGATAGTCCTTTATATCAAGCTAACTTCACTGCTGGAAGCTTCGATTTTTATCGCTCCAGCATTGATGCTACTGGCCCATTATTAAGCGATCGCTCCGCTTTGTATCGTCTGAATGTTGCCTATGATAATGCAAATAGTTATCGTGATTTTGTTAATAGTGAAAACTTTTTTATCGCACCCGCTTTAACCTTACAGCTTGGCCCGCGAACAACGCTCACTACCGAATATGAATATCTCAACTACAGTTATATTTTTGATAAGGGATTGCCTTTAGATCCTGTATCTTTACAACTCCCAGTTAACAGGTTTATTGGGGAGCCTGGTCTTGACCCAACAACTGGAAGTGTTAACTCACTTACCAGTAATTTTGAACATAATTTTAGTGATAACTGGAAATTTAGACAGGGGTTGAACGTAACTATTAGTAATACTGAAGTTGGTAATTCTCGCATCTATTCCATATCCCTACAAGATGATGGTAGTACGCTTGATCGGACATCTTCTGTAGGGGCGCAAAAGAATGAAAACTATACTCTGCAAAGCGAAGTTTCTGGAAAATTTAACACAGGTTCTTTACGTCACAATATTTTAGTAGGAGTGGAGTTAGCTCGATTTAAATATGGCTATGATGTTTTTGAAGCTCCTCTAGCTCCCATCAATATTTTTAATCCAGTTTATGGTGCTAGACCAGGAGCATTTAGACTGAGTTTTGCCGGGGAACAAGGGGCAGATAATGTAGGTGTATATTTACAAGATTTAGTTGAACTTTCGCCTAATCTAAAAATTGCGGTAGGTGGTCGTTTTGATGTAGTTGATTCTTTCTATAAAGACCGTCCAACTAATACAGTCGTTAACGAACAAACCGATAGCCGATTCTCACCGCGCGTTGGTATAGTCTATCAGCCGAGCAAGTTCACGTCTCTTTATTTTAATTGGACAAATTCTTTTGTTCCGCAAATATTTAGTAGAAGCCGGACAAATGAACAATTCAAGCCAGAAATTGGCGAACAATTTGAGATTGGGCTGAAGCAAAATTTATTCGATGAGCGTCTGTCAGCAACTTTGGCATTTTACCAAATTACTCGACAAAATGTGCTGACTCCAGACCCTGTTGATCGTGATAACTTCAGCATCCAAACAGGTGAACAAAGAAGTCGAGGAATTGAACTAGACGTTGCTGGAGAAATAATACCAGGCTGGAAAATTATTGCTACCTATGCTTACACGAATGCTGAAGTTACCGAAGATAATAACCTGAATTTCCTTGGCGATCGCACAGCAGGTGTACCAGAACATAGTGCTAGTTTATGGACTACTTATGAACTTCAACGTGGTAATTTGCAAGGTTTAGGGTTCGGTTTAGGTTTGATATATGCAGCAGAACGTGAAGTATCTCTACCCAATACATTCACAGTACCTTCTTACTTTAGAACTGATGCATCTGTTTTTTATCGTCGGAATAATTACAAATTTGGTCTTAACTTCAAAAATCTATTTGATGTAAAGTATTACGAAGTTGATGGTTATAGTCTTCTCCCCGCAGCACCTTTAACAGTACTGGGGACAGTATCGGTAGAATTTTAAATCTATGGCAAAGAGGCAGAAGGTACAGATGCAATCATTTGAAGGATCAGTATGAAATTAAAAATCAGTATAGCAATACTATAAATAGTAGTGATTAAGTTTTAATTATGGTCAAAATTGTATTTTGTATTTGGCATTTACAGGGTGAATTTAATGGCAGTTTAAAACTGGCAAAAAGCCTAAAAGCACTTGGACATCATGTGTGCTATTTAGGAATACCTGATTCTGAAAATAATTCGGTTCAACACGGATTTAAATTTATCCCAATTCTAGAAAAATGGTTTCCTAAAGGATTTATTCGGCAGGTAGAAATTAATCATTTAAAGTTTAGAGGAATAAGATTATTAATCGAGCAGTTACAATACCTAAAATATTTTAAGAATTTTATTCGCTCCTTTATCCAAGGAGATAATCAGGAAATATATACAATTTTAAAAGAAACTAATGCCGATTTGCTAGTAATAAGCACATGTGCGCCACTCTACTCTACGTTAATGGGGTTAATAGCTTATAAATGTGAAATTCCAAGTGTTTATTTAACCGATATGTTTATATTCTTACCACCGCCAAATACAATTCACCAGGGAACAGAAGATATAGAGTTATCAAATAATTTCACTAGTAAATATAAATTCAAATATTTTATAGGCGAAATTAAAAAGCAAATTACTTACTTGATGGGTATCGATTTAGATGTCAAAAGCATCATTAGAAAATTTGCGATTGATAGCAAAGTACCTATAGAACTATTAGACTTTTCTCAAAATATTCCATTTAAATTACCACACCTGTTTTTGTGCCCAGAAGAATTAGATTTTCCTGACTCTTTAAGAGAAAGATGTTATTATGCTGAAGCTTCTATAGATTTGCAAAGGCAAGAAGTTCCTTTTTTATGGTCAAAACTAGATAAAGATAAAGTTTTGATTTATTGCGCCTTGGGAACTACTGTAGGAGCGATTGAGACTTTAAGTGTAAATAATGCTAGACAGGTTTTTCAGAATATCATCAATGCTATTTCCCTTAAAAAGAAATATCAATTAGTTTTATCAGTAGGTGACTATATTAATATTGATGATTTTCCACTAATTCCTGAGAATGTAATAATCGTTAACAAAGCACCCCAATTGGCACTTCTCGAAAAAGCATCTATAGCAATTATAGCTGGAGGAATACATACTGTTAAAGAGTGTATATTCTGTGGAGTACCAATGATAGTATTTCCGATATGTGTTGATCAACCGACAAATGCAGATAGGGTTAAATATCATGGTTTAGGTGTAGTTGGTAATATAAACAAGGCATCTGTAAATACTATCGTTGATTTAGTTGAGACAATAGAAAATGATTTATTATTGCAGCAGCAAGTAGAAAGATGGAGTAAAAAATTTCAGGAATTAGAAGATTCTGGTAAAGCAACAAAAATTTTATTACGAATGCTAAAAGATGCTAAAACAATTCATTAAAATAAAGTGTGTAATATAGCAGTCCTAAATCATTTTAAAGATAAATTAACCGCAGAGGCGCAGAGAAAGGAATCGGAGATTTTCACGGCTCATTTATGATTCAATACAGTTCAGATAAGACCAAAACATTTGTAGAGACGGCGATTTATCGCGTCTCGAAAACCCAAAATTTTTTACCAGTAGCCCTTAAATGAACCGTATTAGTTTATGATTGCTATATAATTATTTTGTTCTTAATTAAAATAGAAAATGTTTAATTATCTATTTATTTTACTTTCAAACTAATAAATAATATTACAAGATTATGATTATTGAAATATATCTTAGCTTAATTTTAATTTTATTGATTTTATCGCACTTTATTTTAGATAAAAATAGTGGCTATGATTTTTCCAAAAATTAAAAAATTAAACATAGTATTTCGGCACTGCTTAGGAGGAGTATTATTATTACAAAGCTTGACTGCTTGTAGTTCTACTTCCCCAAATTTTACAGCAGCAGGAGCAATATCTAAATCAAAAGATGAGATTGTGGTAGCTTTGGGGTGGGATGATTTTGACGATCGCGGGTTTGACCCAACACTAGGTTGGAATTATTATGGCCCTCCCCTGTTTCAGAGTACACTGCTACGTCGTAACGAAAAATTAGAACTTGTCAATGACCTAGCCCAAAGTTACAGCATCAGCAGCGATCGCAAAATTTGGACTTTTACAATTCGTCAAAATGTCCGTTTCTCAGATGGTCAGCCCTTAACAGCAGAAGATGTTGCCTACACTTTCAACCAAACCAAACAGAGTGGAGGATTGGTTGATTTAACGATGTTAGATAAAGTAGTTGTCAAAAGTCAATATAAGATTGAATTGCACTTAAAACGACCTCAGATTACTTTTATCAATCAAACAGCGAGCTTGGGAATTGTACCTAAACACGCACATAATAAAGACTACTTCAAAAAACCTATTGGTTCGGGCCCCTACCGTTTAGTGCAATGGAATCGCGGTCAGCAGTTGATTATTGAAGCAAACCCTGACTACTATGGAACACCACCAGCCATCAAACGCCTTGTCTTCCTGTTCACGCAAGAAGATGCAACGTTTGCAGCTGCCAAGGCTGGTCGGGTTCAAATTGCCCGTATTCCTTCATCTCTGGCTGTTCAGCAGATTGCCGGGATGAAGTTGTATGCACGCAGCAGCGACGGCCATGCTGGTTTGATGTTTCCTTTTGTTCCCAATACAGGAAAGAAGACTCCTAAAGGTGATCCAATTGGTAATAACGTGACAGCAGATCGGGCGATTCGGCAAGCTGTTAATTACGCTATCAATCGACAGTTTCTGGTTGATAATATTCTTGAAGGCTATGGTTCTCCTGCCTATACTCCAGTCAGCGGTATGTCCTGGGAAGAACCTAACGCTGTGATCAAAGACGCAAATGCTAACAAAGCTAAACAGATCCTCGCTGCTGCTGGTTGGCGTGATCGCAATAGCGATGGCATTTTAGAAAAACAAGGGCAAAAAGCTGAGTTTAGCATTCTCTATCCAGCCCAAGATACGATTCGGCAAGGACTAGCCTTAGCTGTAGCTCAGATGCTCAAGCCAATTGGTATTCAAGCCAATGTCGAAGGCAAGAGTTGGAAAGAGATTGCTACTCGGATGCATAGCGATGCCGTTGTTTACGTTTTAGGCACTTACGATCCGATGGTAATTTACAACCTATATCACAGTTCGGCAAGGCTAGGAGGCTGGCAAAACCCTGGTTACTACGCTAACTCAGCCGTTGATTCAATGCTCGACCAAGGGATGGCATCTGCCTTAGAAACAGAAGCCAGTTTGTTTTGGAAAAAGGCACAGTGGGACAATCAAACAGGAATAACTACTAAAGGTGATGCAGCCTCTGCTTGGCTGGTTAGTCCTGATCAAACCTACTTTGTCAGCACCTGTCTAGACATTGGTAAATTACAGAGTCAAGACCGTAACTACAACGGTTCGATACTAGCTAACATTACTGCCTGGAAATGGACATGCAACTAACTAACTATCCCTGGAAATTTATCTGGCGATTCCTGCTGCAAAAACTCCTGCATCTGTTCTTGTTACTGCTAGCAGTTTCAGTCTTGACTTTTGTGCTGGTGAGTTTATCTCCAGTCAATCCGATAGATGCCTACATTGGTTCTGATGTGATGCGTGTTGGTGCAGAACAACGGGCATTAATCGCCCAACGTTGGGGGCTAGATCAGCCAATGACTACACGTTTTTTCCTTTGGCTGGGGCAATTACTTCAGGGTAATTTAGGGACTTCTATAACTTACAACCAGCTGGTATCTGAGGTAATTGGCGATCGCTTTGGGGCATCTTTGGCATTAATGGCGATCGCTTGGTTGCTATCAGGATTTTTCGGGGTGATTCTCGGCATCCTGGCAGGGGCAAAGGAAGGTTCGTTGCTAGATCGCATAATTCGGCTGTATGCCTATACCTTGGCATCCGCTCCCACTTTCTGGATTGCTTTGCTACTATTAACGGTGTTTTCTGTGAAATTGCAAGTTACTCCAATTTGCTGTGCCTCGCCACCAGGGGTTTTGCTCCAGGATGTCACAATTTGGCAACGCCTCCAACATTTAATTTTACCTGCCTTAGCACTAAGTCTGATGGGTGTGGCAAATATTGCCCTTCATACCCGTGAAAAGCTGATTGAAATTCTCCACAGTAACTATGCCCTGTTTGCCTGCGCCCAAGGAGAAACAATTACTGGGATTATTTGGCATCATGGTCTACGGAATGTTGCTTTACCTGCCATCACTTTACAGTTTGCTAGTTTGAGCGAATTGTTTGGTGGTTCTGTTTTAGCAGAAAAGGTGTTTGATTATCCCGGTTTAGGTAATGCCACAACTCAGGCAGCTTTACGCAGCGATGTACCTTTACTGGTGGGCATTGTTTTCTTCAGCGCTTTGTTTGTATTTACAGGTAATCTCATGGCTGACCTTGCTTATCAGGTGATTGATCCCCGTATCCGTATTGGAAAATCTGCATCATGAAGCTTCCTAATGTTCTACCCGCCTTACAAAACTTTCGACCTAAATCAACCTTAACTTTGGGTAATCGTCGGGGTCAGACGTTGGCGATCGCTATCATATCTATACTAATTTTAGGCATTTTACTATTTAGTAGGCAAATTATTGGCTCATCTGGTCTAGAGATTGCCCTGCCAGAACGCAATTTACCACCTTCACTATCTCATCTTTTCGGTACCGACTGGTTGGGGCGAGATATGCTTACCCGCACCCTCCACGGATTAAGTTTCAGTCTGTGGGTAGGGCTGCTAACCGCTAGTATTAGTGCAGTGATTGGCTTAGTGGTGGGAATCCTTTCCGCAACATTTGGGGGCAAAGTCGATGCTTTCATCATCTGGATAATTGATGTATTTTTTAGTCTGCCCCACTTAGTGCTAATTATCCTGGTAGCCTTTGCAGCAGGTGGCGGTACTCAAGGATTAATTATTTCCATTACCTTGACTCACTGGTTTAATTTGGCGCGGCTGTTACGGGCTGAGGTGCTTGGAATCAAAAGTTCTGAATACATTCAGGTTTCATCTAAACTAGGACATTCTCCTGTGTGGATTGCCCGACACCACATGTTGCCGCATTTAGTACCCCAGTTTCTCGTGGGACTGGTGCTACTATTTCCCCATGCAATTCTCCACGAAGCTGGTCTTACCTTCTTAGGTTTAGGTCTTTCACCAGAAACCCCTGCGATCGGAATTATCTTGTCAGAATCGATGCGTTACCTATCTGTTGGCTATTGGTGGTTGGGGATTTTCCCCGGAATTGCCCTGCTGATGGCAGTTCAAACATTTGATATTTTGGGTGCAAGTCTGCGTACCTTGATCGATCCTAAAACAAGTCAGGGTTAAATAATTCGTAATTCGTAATTAATTCAAAATTTAAAATCCCGAATTTTAAAATGCTATCAGTTCAAAATTTAAGTGTCAGTTTCACAATGTATGATGTGGGCTTAACCCAGAAGCAATTAACTGTGATTACTGACTTGGATATAGAAATAAATTCTGGTGAAGTAGTAGCCGTTGTTGGTTCTAGTGGCTCTGGTAAAAGCCTATTGGCTCATGCAATCTTGGGTATATTACCTCACAACGCCCAAATCTCAGGGCAGATAATATTCCAAGGAGAAGCTCTAACTCCTGAGCGTCAGGCTAAGTTACGAGGAAAACAAATTGCTCTAATTCCCCAGTCAGTAAGTTATCTTGATCCTCTAATGCGTGTTGGTTCTCAGGTGCATCGGGCAGGTCGTTTGAGTGGATTGCCTAATACAAAAGCTAGTCAAGTGGTTGATCGGGTATTTGACCGCTATAGTCTAGCTTCATCAGTTAAGCAGCAGTATCCTTTTCAACTCTCAGGAGGTATGGCACGGCGAGTACTAGTTGCTACAGCAGCTGTAGGATGTGCTAAGTTGCTAATTGCTGATGAACCTACTCCCGGTTTGCACCCGGATGTTGTTGTGGAGACGTTAAACCATCTGCGTAAACTTGCTGATGACGGTAAAGGAGTGATGCTGATTACCCATGACTTAGAAGCAGCGTTACAAGTAGCTGATAAAGTGGCTGTGTTTTATGCAGGAACGACATTAGAAATTGCGGCGGCTAAAGATTTTACCTCTGGAAATCTGCGTCATCCTTATACCCAAGCATTATGGCGATCGCTTCCTCAAAATGAGTTTATCCCAGTTCCCGGTAGCCAACCTAGCCCAGAGGCTTTGCCAAGCGGTTGTCTATTTGGCGATCGCTGTCCCTTAGCGACAGAAGCTTGCAGGGAAACCCGTCCCCAGTTTCGTATAGTGCGGGGCGCTCCCGTAAGGTGTATCCATGCTGAAGGCTGAACATTTATCTTTTCGTTACCGCTCCCAACAACCCTGGATTTTGCGAGACTTGAGTTTGGAATTGGAAAGGGGTGAAGTTGTGGGCTTGACTGGGCCGAGTGGTTTGGGTAAAACCACCATTGCTAAACTCTTAGCTGGGTATCTGCAACCGACTCAAGGAAAGGTGACGTGCAACGATCAGCCCTTATCCAACAAAGGCTATTGCCCTGTGCAGCTGATTTTCCAGAACCCTGAACTAGCTGTCAATCCTCGCTGGCGAATTAGCAAAATTCTGGCAGAAGGAAAGCCTCCCTCAACCGATTTGCTCACTTCTCTGGGCATTCACCAGAGTTGGCTAAGTCGCTATCCTCACGAACTCAGTGGGGGTGAATTGCAACGGATTGCAGTAGCGCGATCGCTTAATTCCTCCACACACTACTTGATTGCAGATGAAATGACGGCAATGCTAGATGCTAACACTCAAGCTCTAATTTGGCAGGTAGTGATGAAATATTCCAGAGAACATGAGGTGGCAATTTTAGTCATTAGTCATGAAGCAGCTTTACTCAAGCGTCTTTGCGTGGGCGTAGCCGGCCGCAGGCATCGCACTATTGATCTGAGTACACTAATTTATCAAATCAGATGAGGATGTATAGAAGTAATTTAACTTCTTGATTTATGTTATCAATGTCCACTTAAATTATAGCAGCGATCGCTATAATAAATTTAAAAATTTAATTATTTCGGACAATGAATTATAAGTATATATATTATGGTTGTTGGTAATTTTCCACAGAAATTGTTTTGAATTTGATATTACTTCTATTGAAGTTTGTAAGTCATTTTTACTTTGATAAACTTGAAATCCTGCACGTTTTAAAGCACGAATAGTCCACACAGATGCAATACTCTCACCCATGACATTAACTTCTCCTTTGTAGGGTATATGGAGATGAAATTCCCCAGAAGCAATATCAAACTCTACACCTTCACTCTTGAAAGTATCAGCAAATGCACCACTCAATACCAAATCTTCCGGTGCGCCAATATGTAAAATTCCATTAGTTGCTAATAGCCAAACTTTATCCGCAAGACGCAAAGCTAAATCTAAATCGTGAGTGGAAAGGAGAATCACTTGATTCGTTTCTCGCGCCAACTGACGCAACAACTGCATAATTTCCACCCGTCGCGGTAAATCGAGAAATGCTGTTGGCTCATCAAGTAACATAACAATAGGCGACTGCGCCAAAGCACGAGCAATCATAATTTTTTGACGTTCACCATCACTTAATTCGCTAACTTGGCGTGGTGCTAAGTGTACTGCTCCTACAGATTTAATTGCCCAATGTACTATCGCTTCATCTTGGGGTGTCAAATTTCCCCACCAGTCAGCAGCAATTCTCATTTTGAAAAAAAATCAGAGAAAATTCTGTTATTTAAATAGAGAAATTGTGTCGAAGCATCATTTTTTGACAGATAATTATCATCCGACGCTGAAGATAGACAGGTTTTCAGAAATTTGTCCATAAAAAATTAATTTCAACAGATAAATTCAGATGAAATTCTCACCAACGGTTTAGTTTTTTTAATAAATAACTTTCCCCTCCTCTTTCAATATATTGACATTTTTCAACTAGAATTTACTTTTTTGAATTGGACATACTCTTCTCGAATAAATGAGAATAAATGCGACCAATCTTTAAACCATAAATATTTTAATAAGGTACGAATATCCTTAAAGAAAGTAGTTCTAGTTACTAATAATTCACGAACTTTTTGATAGGTATAATTAACTAAATCTAAAATAGTATGAAATAAAAAAGCTAATAAATTTAAAGACAATAATAACTCGCACAAATGATTTTCACCATGACCAAAGTTATGCTCTAAATTATAACCGTGATTTTTAAGAACGTTATTGCCTTCATTCTCCACTTTCCATCTGCTGCGTGCAGCCTTGACAATTTTTTCAACATTATTTCCAGTGATTTTATGATTAGTTATCCAATTATTTTGGTAGATAATTTCCTCTGTTTTCTCATTAATAACAGTCACTTCGCACCAATTTACTTCGAGACTTGAGTCTTCATCTCTTAATGGAAGTCTATCAGCATAACGATAACGATAAATTAGATTTTTTCGCCCATCCCATTCTTTCTTTTCAACGGTTGTAACTTCCCCACTTTTTTCTAAGAATTCTAGCCATTCATATAAAGTTTTATGTGACGTTTCAAGACAAACAAAAATAAAATTATAACCTTGTTTTAGAGCTAGTTCACAAATAGGGTGATGAGAATACAAGTCATCGCCTAAAAGGGTTGCAGCATAACCATACTTGTTTTTATGATTCTTATTTAACCATCTTTTTACAGCCGCATTTTCACAGGGAAAGTTTTTGATGTCCGTCTTGCTTTTTAATAAATTCTGGTTCTAAATTAATCACTTGTTTTTGATTGGGCGAAACCACAATAGGTGTGACACAACCATGAAAATAAGTTGTAGTTCCATTTCGATGATTACGATAGTTACAATGAGGGCAATTAATTTTCTTAGATGAGAAATATTCTGTGCCATCTAAAGCAATTAAAATTTCTGACTCTAAGTAGAGAAACTTTTTTAAAACTCCATTTTTATTTAACCATTCATAGGCTTTTTGAAAAGCCATAAAGATAGTAGCGGCTGGAACTGGATCTAACAAATTTCTTATTTGATTATCACACGGGATTTTCTCAATTGAAAATAAACTTTCTGCGTTATCTTTTCCTTTATTACTTTTCATTAACCGTTGGTGGTCTAAAAAAGATGCTGACTGAGTAAAAAAGATTGAAAATGCAGCCATCACTGCATCTTCTACCTGATATGTAGTATTATTTACTGGTTTCCTTTCATCAGGTAATTCATGTAATTGTTGACGTAAAATTTGTATTAATTCAGGAATTTCTAGGGGTGCTGCCGTTTGAGCCATCTTGGAGTAATTTGACGCGATGGTGGATTTTTAACTTAACGATTTTACCTCAGATGACAACAATTATAAATTTTTATTTCCCTTGAATTCCCTATTCTCAAAACCGAACTATCGAACTGGATTTCCCCCGTTCATTGCAATAAACTAAGTATTTATACTTAATTGTTTCAGGTTAATTGTTTTTTAGTGATGCCTGCGGCGGGCTGCGCCTACGCCTCTCCCGGAGAAACTAGTTATTCTGTACTATATTTTGAATTCCAAAATCGGGGTTAATGCTCTATTTATTTCAAAATGAGAATTGCTGAGCACACAGCCTTAACCTTACTTCCATTAGCGGGGTTAATTTTATCTCCTAGACAAATTTCGCTTCCGGCTCTTAGATAGCGATCGCCTAAACTGATAATTCGACCAAGTTCATTAATGCACACACGCTTTGCTACTAGTTTAGGTTGAGCCAATCCGTCGTCAGAGTTTGATAGAAGTATTATTAATGCAATTGTTACAACTTGAACTCTAGAGACTTTTTTCCCTATTTCGTTTGTTGAGTTGGGTGTGTCTGGATTGGGCATTGAAAAATATTATCTGCTTATTTTCTTTTTTAGTAGCATAACGGGATTAGGGGACAAAAAAAAGCCTATGGTGAAGATCCTGGTGCAATATCTCCCAATAACCGTTTTAGTACTTGCTTTCTCCATTGCTGAACCTCTAACTGATTAGATTCTGCAACCAAGCAGACTTCCCAGGATATCCTTGCATGATTAATTTCACCCAAGGCTTCATGCACTTGTGCTAGCAGGCAGTAAGCATCTGTTCTTTTGGAATCCAAGTCTGTCGCTTTTTCTAAATATTCCTTCGCCTCGCTATACTTTTTTTGCCCTAATTTTGCCCAGCCTAGATTCTTGTATAAAGTAGCTTGGCTTTCAGGATCTTTAGTTTTTTGTAACCCGTCTAAAGCTAAATAAACTGCTGTATTATAATCACCAGTTATATTCTTTAGTCTGGATAAATTATTAATTGCAGCTACGGCTTGGCTATTATTTTTTATAGCTAACTTATATTGTGATTCTGCTAATCCATATTCCGTCCTATCATCATAAAAACTTCCGAGCGTATAATGCCCTAACCATGACTTAGGGTTTAAGCTGAAAAGTGCTTCATAGCTACTTTTAATACAGCTATTATCCGACATCTCTTGACATATTAAAGCCAAATTAGTATAGGCATCTTCATATTTAGGATTAAGTTTGATAGCTAGCTCATAGTATTTTCGAGAAGTTTCAAGAGTATTTCCACGCCGATCTGCTTGCTCAAAGTAAAACTGAGAGATTGAATCAGTTAGATTAGAATTATATTTAATTGCTTCCTTAAAGTGATTTTGAGCATCTGCAAACCGATTTTCTTGTTGAGATTTTTTTCCTTGCTCTAGATAATAATTAGCTATAAAAGGGAGTGATACATAGAACAAACCAAAGAAACTTAAAGCCCCGAAAATACCCGCGCCAATTTGAAATGATTTCGATGTTATTACACGGTGAAGCTTTGATTTAAGTGGTAAGCGCTCCAATCGCTGCAAAATTACTCTAGTCGTTTGCGGACGTTGCCCTGGTAAGGGAGCCATTAATTCTTCGATAAAATCAGCAAATGGTTTGTCAATCTGCTCTGCTTTCTTTCTCCAAATTAGATTTCCTGTGTTTTTATCTGTTGGCAGACGCATCAATGAAGTGCCCGTGACTAAATGCACAAAGGTTCGCCCTAAAGCATAAAAATCTGATTGGGGTACAGCTTGTCCATTTACTTGCTCTAAAGGGGTATAGCGAGGTGTGACGACAGCTGTAATTTCATATACCCCTCCCCTGCCTGTACTGGTTCCCCCACTTCCACTAACTTTAGCGAGGTAGGTGTCAGTAACTCGCCGTGCAGTACCAAAATCAACTAACGCTAGTTGACCGTCTGGCTGAAGAACTATATTAGAAGGTTTAATATCACGATGAAAAAAATTAGAGCGGTGTACTGTGTCAAGGATTTCAACTAACTGTTTAAGCCATTCTAGTGCTAGAGATTGTGAAATTCTCCCATTAAATTCTATCCATTGCTCTAGGTTCTGTCCCTCAAATTTGTTCATAACTAAGCAATGTAGTGTTAGAAGACTATCGTTTGGAACAACAGTAAAATAGTCTTCTAAGGTGCTACGAGGAATTTTTGGGTGTCGAATTAGTTGCAAAGTGAGAGATTCTCGCTCTATTAACTCTATAAGCTTAGGTGTATTCCATTTCAGAACTTTCATGACTCGTTGTTCACGAACTGGATACCACCTAGTACCAACGTCATCTACTTCAAAAACATCAAAATAGTTGTACGGATTATCAGTAAGCGCTTTTAATGGTTTTATTAAACGGATACGGTTGTTAATCAGTAGTGAAGTCCCACAAGAGAGACAGTTTTCAACCTCGTCGGGATTTTGGCGGTGAGGGCACAGGGGATTGATACAGTAACTCACTGAATCTCTTCACCTCTTCCTCTTCTAGATTTAAAGCATGAAGAATTGCTTGGCGAATCCTTATTTTGTACATGTGTATTCATAACCTTTAGCTTTATCTACTATTTACTAGTCTGGTCAACTAAGACTTAAGCGTTGCTTGCCTAAGGCCTCAACGAAAAGGCAAGGGTTGCTGATCTATCTGAAAGTCTAAGTGGTTTTATAAGAAAATATTATGATATGTGGGCAATGTAAAGAATTATGAACATAAAGAAAGTATCATAGAGGTGCAGTATATTCTTAATTGGAACTAGTTCTAATCTACAAGAAACCCTCACAGATATTTAATTAATACACCAATAAAAATAAAAAGATATGAATTTTAGGGCTGCATCAAGATTTAAGCCTACTACCCCTTCTCCCATTCTTCCACAAGAACATGGGGTTTTAGGGCAGAGATTTTCTGCAACTGTAAATTTTGAAGAAGCTTTTGCTGTAGTAGACAACCTAGTGTTAGCCGAAAGACGCAAACGCTTGTCGTTGCCTGAGATCCTTGTTCTTAGAGCAGCTTGGGATGGAAAGGAGTATAAAGATGTAGTAACCAATTCTACTTATAGCCTTAACTACTTGCAACGGCGTGTAGCCCCTCCCTTGTGGAATATGCTTTCAAAAACGATTGGAGATGGCGAACGAGTTGAAAAACAAAGCTTGCGATATTTTTTAGAGCGAGTAACAAAGCAGTATCAATCTCAAGATGCCATACATGAAAAACAAACATTCCTTGGTAATAATCAGATACAAGTGATTGGGAGTAAATCACCTGATGTATCCAGTTTTTATGGACGTGTACAAGAACTAATACATTTAAAAGAGTTAACAATCAAGCAGAGATGCGTATTGCTAGTAGGGGTAGCAGGAATTGGCAAAAGCGCATTAGCAGCAAAACTATTAGAAGAACTTCGTTTGGAGTCTCAACCTAAATTTGATTGTTTAATCTGGAAATCGGTGGCCCATGCACCATTAGTTCAAGACTTAGTAGCTGATTTGATCGAGTTAATCCAGCCTCCGCAAATCTCTTCTAGTTTGCCTGAGCATACACAGTCCATGATTTCAGTGTTGATCAAGCAGTTGCAATCGCGTCCCTCTCTGCTGGTATTGGATGCCTCTGAAGCTTTATTTCAAACGAATAACTTTCAGCAACAACGAGAGTATGGATTATTCTTTCGTCGCTTAACAGAGGAGCTATCTCAAAGCTGCGTCATTATAACTAGTCGAGTTTTTCCTGATGAGCTTGAGAGTTTAATAGGAGCTGAATTACCTATTGATTTTCTGAAAGTTGAAGGGTTAGAAGCAAACGCCGCGTTACAACTATTATCTAGCAAAGGATTAACCAATCAAGAAAAATGTAATGATTTAATCCAAATTTATAGAGGTAATCCCTCAGAACTAAAAGCAGTAATCAATCGAATTAATCATTTCTTTGCAAGTAGCACCGAAAAATTTTTTGAAAACCCAACTACATTAGTTAGTGACCAATTCCAAGAAATGCTCAATCATTTATTCAGTAACTTATTGAGCGAAATTCAGAAGAAAATTATGATTTATTTAGCAGAAAAGTTAGCTTCAGATTCACAATTCATTGGCTTCGATCAACTATTGAATGACATGAATTGGGAGGCAAAAAGCTTAGTTTCAAAATTTGAGTTAATTAAGGCATTAGAAGTACTTGAAAAAAACTCATTAATTGAAGCTATTAAAGACCCTATTACAGAAGAAATCAGCTTTAATCTAGAACCAGTAATTAGAAAGTATATTAAGACAGATCCACTTAGATTGATACATACATCTAATACTTCTGCTTCACCCAATTTAGCTATGCCTACGGCGGCAAGCTACGCATCTTAATAGAGGTAAGTATGATTGAAGGAAAACTAGAAGTAACAATCAAAATCAACGAACTTCCTCAGCCCAACACTGTAGGAAACAGTTTGCAGCAGTTTGACCTAAACTGTGACGGACGCATCATTTCAGTCACAGTTAAATGTAAAATTTACAAGAAACTGACCGATGCCACCAGTAATTATCTACAGTGGGTAGCAGCGATGTCTAACGACAAGCCGCGAAGCATCTACGCTCTTAATCTCGGTCAGCAAACACAAAACGGGTTGTGCTGGACTAACTCAATATACAAGTTTTCGAGCGCAAGCTTAAACCAGAGGCAAAAGCCACGGCTGGTGCTGCTTGAGCCAGGGTAATCACACCCTACACAGAGGTGCTACCAACCCTCGATTACCCCTAAAGCAATCCTTAGCAAATATGGAGGTCACAAGTAAAAATCAAAACAACGCTAGATACCAGATGACCAGAAGTTCTGTATGATCAAAACGAACAAGAAATGGAGGGAGATATACAATAACACCAAAAATTTAAAGGACAAAATGCCACTAGGGAGTAGACGCTTTGTCCAAAGAGCAAAAAACTGAATAATTTCAGAGCGGGGTTATCTCAAAGCAACCAAAGCAGTGGTATAGGAAGTTTGGCGACTTGTTTCCACTGACTGGTCAGATGAGATTGAATCTGCGCTGCTTCTCGTATTATACGAGAAGTCGCACGAAACGCCTAGTTTTGTGTGGCACTTTTGTCTGTCAAAATTCATGATTTTTGTGTAAAGTTAGGTTTTGTTAAGAAAATGTTCCGAATTTTGTAGTCCAAAGCAGTAGCAGCGCGAATAACAGTTACCAGTTATCAGTTATCAGTTACCAGTTACCAGTTATCAGTCAACATTTGATAACTGTTAACTGATAACTGATAACTGATGCAACCCCCTCTGAGCTTGTAAACCGAGTTATCAGGGGAAAATCATGACAAACAGAGAACGCCCTAAAAGCGCAGTAGTAGAGCGCATGGGGTCGAGTGCAACTTTCGCACGGCAACTTTATGCTGTGACGAAGGGGAATTTTCGGAATATCCAGGCTAGAGCAAGAGTTTCGCAGCTTGAAAGAGTTCTCTCCAAGGAATTCCAAGGGGAGAACCGATGAACGCAGCGAAAATTGAATATCCAAACAATCTCACGGTTGCCGAGTACCATGAGTTGCTAACTGGTAGCGCCATTCATCCGGCGCTGATTAAGGACAACTTCTTCCATATCGAGGGAGAATCGGTTTATGACTACCTGTTCATCTCTGATAAAATCCCTCGCAAAAATGCAGGTAGAGTCACGGATGGATACATAAAAATGTATCAGCATCTATTCCTGGGTGGAACCTGGATTCAATCACTTGACCCGTTCAAAAACTGGCAGCCAATGGAATGGGGGCGGATAAAGCCCAACTTCCCGCGCTTTGATTGGCAAAAAGGTAAACCCGTCAAATACGAATCACCCCCCAAGACAGCTAACCGCGTTACCTATTTCGATGTTCCCAACTGTATTTTGAACAAAGTTGCACGGCGCTACAACATCCCAGATGTTAGACAAGTGCTTTTTGCAAAACGTGGGAAAAAGCTGCATATTAAAAGTCGAAGAAAAAACACTGCAATTCGCAATGGGCTGCGCCCATTGCGAATTGGGTTCTGGGAGTGGGTAAAACAACATCCAGAGATTCCAATAATCTTATGCGAGGGTGAGAAGAAAGCCGCTTGCTTGCTAAGTCTGGGGTTTGTAGCGATCGCGCTCCCTGGAATTTGGAACGGGCGAGTGGGCAAACAAGATTTTGATGAACGGTTGCACCCTGACTTAGTACCAATAGCTCAGGCGGGACGCAAGTTCATTATCTTATTTGACCACGAAACTAAACCAAAAACCCGTTGGTCAGTTTTTCAAGCTACCGTTCGCACTGCAAAAGTAATTGAGTCTGCTGGTTGTGAATGCGAAGTTGCGCTGCTACCGGGGCCAGAGAAAGGTGTTGATGATTTCGTGGTAGCCAGAGGTGAAGATGCTAATGTTTTACTGACTGCGATCGTAAACGATGCCAAATCTCTTAAAGATTACCAGCGTTCCTATCGGGCTAAAAAATGGGGACTCTCTAAGTACAAACCGGATGTCACAGTCAATATTAAATATTTGACCCAAGCACTCTCCATTCCTGAACTAGAAGAAAAATGTTCATCCGCCCCGGCTCTTTATGATCTTGCACTTGAAAAATTATTCACCCCCTCGATTAGAGGAGCAGAGGAGCAGAGGAGCAGAGGAGCTCTTGAGCTCTTGAGCCAAGAAGGAATTTGTACAAATTCCTTCTCCCCTGCCCCCCTGCCCCCTTGCCCCCCTGCCCCGAAAAAATCTTTCCATTTCCCCCAGAAAGGATTGGTTGTACTCTGGAGCGACATGGGAACTGGCAAAACCCAACTCATGCGCTGGTGGCGGGATCAAAACCCCGAAGCGCGGTTCCTTAACAATGGGCATCGCGTTAACTTGTTGAAAAATCTTGCCGAACGTTTGCAGACTGCCATGTATTCAGACTTGGGTTACACCGGTTTAGCCCAGGCCCAAGCCCTTAGTATTACCATTGACAGTTTGCACAAGCTGAATACCCAATCTCTCACCTACGGCTGCATCTTTATTGATGAGGCTTGCCAGTACCTCACACACCTGCTACACAGTAATACGTGTAAACAGCATCGGGCAGCAATCCTAGAAGTACTGGAATATCTAGTATACAACGTGCCACTGGTGGTCATCGCTGATGCCCACATGGATGACTTGACAGTGGACTTCTTTCGGGCTATGCGACCAAAAGGTGAAGTTCCTTACATCATCAAAAACGAATGGAAAAATGGCGATCGCACTATATATTGGTACGAAGGTAGTAATTCTAGCGCCCTAGTTGCCCAAATCTGTGCAGCCTTGATGCTTGGACAGAAAATCATGGTGGTTTCTGATTCCAAACGTTTCATTAAGAAACTTGAAAAGTCTTTTACTATCAAATGCGAACCAACTGACTCCGAACAATCCCAGACACCCCAAAAATGGCGCATCTGGTCGATTCATTCCGATAATTCTGGAAGTGAGGAAAATGTCGCTTTTATCAAAGATATTACCAACGCTGTTAAAAACTTCGATGCTTTGTTTACTTCTCCCAGTCTCGGTACTGGTGTCGATATTTCTGAATATCATTTTGATGCCGTGTTCGGTGTCTTTCATGCTGTTTCTCAAACTGCTACCGAGTGCGCCCAACAACTTTACCGCTATCGTCCAAAAGTCCCCTTTCATATTTGGGTAGCCCCGCGCCCTCCCTTTGGTTACAGGGATACTAATGCCGGTAAGATTAAAGAACGCTTGCTCCAAAGCAATGAAGTGACTGCTTTTTTGTTGCGGATTGACCGAGAAACTGGTAAGCGAGGCGCGGAGAAAGACTGGGCCCTTGAGGCTTACTGTCAAATTTTGGCAAACCGTCACTATTCTCTGAATAATCTTCGGGATGATTTGCGATCGCTCTTAACTCAAATGGGCAATACATTTATATGTATGGGTAGTGATGATGATCCTGAATCACTTGAGTGTCTCAAATTTGCAGCTGATGCTTTGGATCGCGCTCACTATTCGGCTGTTGCCAATGCTAATAATATTACTTCAAGTGAGTATCGCGCTCGTCAGAGTAAAGATTATTTATCACCCGAGGAGATTTTTGAATGCGAAAAGAAACGCATTTTTGATTCTTATGGGATGGATGTAACAGAATCGCTGGTGGAAATGGATAAGGGTGGCCGATTAATTGCAGCCTTAGCTGGTTTTGAGGCTATTTTAGCAGAGCCTGATGAATCTATTGTTGATCCCAAAACTGGACGGACTTATCCCACACCACCCCTTCAGGTCACCCAAAAAGACCGCACTGAACGGGACAATCTCCCTTTCTGCATTGATTGGGGTAATTACTCGGCACGGTGGTTGGCTAGATTTAACCTGGGGCTGCATCAAATTCTCACTTCTTTAGTGAGGGGTGGTGAATTTACTGCTGATGATCCGACTTTACTCAAGATGAGAGCGATCGCCAAAAATTGTGCGGCTCACGTCAAAGCAATTCTTGGGTTTACTATCCCCAGTGACTGTAAACCTATTTGGTTGCTCGGTACTTTAGTCGAGCAGCTGGGGCTAAAGTTGACTTGCCGCAAACAGGGTAAGCGGGGACAACAGGTGAAAATTTACTCTTTGTCTAAAAAGGAATTGGAATTTGCTCAAAAAGTAATTGCTCATCGGGTGGCCAAGCGCACAATCAAAGAAAATCGCATCTATAACGTTGGACAAACCCCTGCTGTGTATAGCCCAGAATCCAATCACCAGTCCGTATCCACCCCCCCCCTTAATGCTATAGGGAACCCCCATGAAGGAGGGGTGGATACTACCGATTCTGAACCGCCTCCGACCGATCGCATTACGCTACTCCACTGCGTAGAAATACTACGAAGAGGTATTTCTCGTGGAGTGGACGCGATTAAAGGCATTCTTAAACGATGGACTGGGGATTTGCGGTGGGAGACGGTGTTGGAACTTGAAGCGATCGCGGCAAATGAACTGCGTAAGCTTGAGTCGGCAGTACCCGAATTTTACGCCTTGCTGAATGAAGATGTGTTGCCGATGGAGGGGGGCTAAACCTTCGTCATAACTAACCGCATCATTGGAGCAATTTCTACTTTTGCTTTCAGCAATTTTACGGCGATTGCGTTGATGTTGCCTTGCCAAATCGATTTTTTGGTAAAATGGGGTCAAGAGCTTTCCTTTACTGAATTATCGGTCACTTCGACAAAGATGGGTTTCCCGAAGTCGTCTTCCGAAACCGGAGCAAGCAGCGCTAAAGATGATACCGCTCCCAAGACTTGATCTTCTCTTACCTCCAGATACTTGTACAACTCGTCCAACGTGCGATGTCCAGAAACTTCCTGAATCACTCTTAAGGGAATTCCCGCATTACTCATCGAGGTCAATGCTGTGCGCCGAAAGCTGTGAGAGCTTACGCCTAGGGTGTTGACTTTATGGGAAAATCACTCATAAAAGTTCATGCAAATTCTGTGTCGTTATCCGATATCGAAAATACGATTTTTCTTTTTGAGAGCATGGACTGACCAAAAACTTGAGATGCCCAA